>JAABUO010000122.1_pt1 | contig 210984 bp, 229 predicted proteins | sample 5559291 | NCBI WGS metagenome assembly JAABUO01 (sample SAMN10711878, study PRJNA513372) | rock metagenome | isolation source: Antarctica rocks | place: Antarctica: Victoria Land, Finger Mt sud
CAATGAATAAACGTGCTGTATGATCGTTGATCTTGACTCAGACTCGTAACTGCGTCAAGTCATTCATGAAAATAAATACGCTTTCGATTTTTGATTCTTGACTAGACTTCTTCAATAATATGTCGATTGAAGAGTCTTTTAGTTTTTTAAACTAGAAGCTCACTTTTCAAGTACTTGTTCTATGTACTGAAATCGATTTGAATCAATCTTCTTTCGTGAATACTTCTTTGAATCACACAGATCAAATCTCTCTCTGATGACTTTTGTCATCTGTCTAAGTTCTCTGAATATATGATCTTCATTGAAGAGTACATATTCTTCTTGCTTGATGAACTTGACTTCTGTGAATGACTTCTTCATGACTATGTCATGATATTGAATGCTTTTGCGCGATGCAATCGACTCATCTTGCATTGTGTCATAAATAACTTGATGTATATCATTCTTGATCTGTTGCATTCGCTGTGAAAAATCTTCTTCTTTCTGTCTGAAGAGAGTGTACAATTCGTTGTACATGCTTATAAAACTCATCTGATTTGTAAGTTTTCTAAGATCTTTCTTTACTTCAAGATGATCTTCTTCTTGCTTGAGAGCATCTTCTGCTGCAATAGTGAATGCTCGTAGAGTTTCGCTAAGTCGATTTTCTTTCTCAACTGCTTGATGAATAGCTTCTTCAGTGCTATTCAATCTGTTCAAGTCATATGCTTCGCTGTCGAGAATCTCTGATTTCGCGATCATAGTGAACGAACTTTCATCACTTTTCTCATCATGCGCTTCTGACTGACAATGAATTGCTGCATAGAAATGATTCTTTCATGAGAGTTTCAAGTATCATTCAGAATCTTTCTTATTGCTCAGATGAATGCAACAGTTGTTTTCATAACATGCTGTTCATGACAATGCTTGATGTTTGTCTTTCTGATCTTCTTTCGTTGCTGCGAAAGATCTGTCTTGTTTATTATAGAACTTTGACTTGTTCTTGTACTTGTTCTGAGTACAATCTCTGAAGAAATAATCTAGCTTTTCACATGTATAACATGTCTTGCTCTGCTGAACAGTTTTATCGCGAGCGTTCATCGATATCTTTTGAATTGCGTCTAACTTCATAGACTGAGAATCATAATAGAATTGCTTCTTCTTTTTCTTGCTTCGTGCAACTGAGACATAAGCGATCTTGTTCTTCTTTTCAAGTCTTCGCTCGTACTGTCGATTATTCAGCATGATTGTCTTGCTAATTATAGCATGCAAAGTCGCGAATTTATTCGTACGAGTTATCTCATTCTTTATCACATTCTTCAGTTCTCTATAGAACTGTGCTGTAAGAGTCAAGTCATCTCATTCAATCTCTGCTGCAATTGACTGAAAAGCAATGATGTACTTGAATGCTGATTCTGATTGCTTAATATCATACAGCTGTCATTTGATGATTCGTTTCGCATTTATGTCTTCATACATTCTTCGTATTGCTTGCTTAAAGTTAGAGAAATCTTCAAAGACTCTGTTAGTCTCATCTTCTCGATCTTCTGACTTATTCTTCAAGTGATTCTTTATCAATGATTTAAATCATTTGAAGACATCTTCTTTGAAGTATGAGAATGCAAACAATATCTTGTCATGAGATGAACTTAGTTTCTTGTGTGCTCTGACATAGACGTTCACTTGTATAAGAAAAGCGTTGAGCTTATTTCTATCTTCATAGTACAGATTCGATGTAGATATCTTAATTGATGACTTGTTATTCAAGAATGCAGTGATGTCTGCTGATGTGATTCATTCTGAGAATGATATAATTATCGTGATAAGATAATGCTCTGATATCTTGCGAAAGCGAGATGCTCAAAGTGTAATGATTGTTTCTTTAACAACACAAGATATAAACAAAGATCAGTATAGTAACAAACTAATCACTAGACTGAAAGTCTGAGAATAGCTAAGACAATAGACTGTATTAACTATTACATGAGTTGAGCACAAAGCTTCTATCTAAGAGAATGATCATTGTTATATAGATATAAAAGAATCGTGTCAAGTCATCTCTGCTCTGAATGATTTCTTTGATCATTTTCGAGCAAGATGAGCAAGACTGCAAGATGAGCACTACGCTTATCATGCTCACTGTGATCACTTCTGATTCAAGCAATCAGAATGATCATCTTCGAGACTCTGATTACTCAATGATTATCTAATCATTGCTGTTACATAATCTCATGCAAGAGAGTTCTAACATCATAGTGTAAGACATGCATTCAATCAATTTAATTCTTTTGTTTTGTTTACTATACATGTTTCAGAAGATGACATCATTTACATATGTATTTTGCTTCTGTATGTAACACTATACTGCATTAATATATCACACATTTTAACAAGTGCATTATAAATGAATCTTTCAGTTACTGTGATGCTGCTTTATAAATGTTCATTACTTCTTTTTATGATCTTGATATAAATTGAGTCATCAAGATATAGACACTGCAACATCTCATATATGAACGTCTGCATGTAAAACACTTTTCCAATCTTGATGCAGTCTTTCAAGATCTTCAAAATATTTGATATTAGAAGATTTTGAAATTTTATGTATCTTATATGAAACTGTTTCATGCAACATTGCAAGAAATTCTGTTTTTGTTTTCTTTGTTGATGACGTGCTCATTCTTGATGCATCTTGAGAATGCGTACATTTTGAACGTAAGCATGTGAGTATAAATCTTTCTGACTGTTCGCTTTTTATATTTCGTAAGCTTTGTTCTATCACGCTGAGAAAATCTTCATTAATTTTCTTCATGAGTTGAAAATGATGAATGTGATGAACTACATTTGATTGATTTAAAGAATTTGTAAAGATGAAGTTCTTGAAGTGAGTGTAGAATGAGATGAGCTGTGATGAAACAGCTGCATTGTGTTGCGAGCATGCACTTTGAGTTAGTCTAACATAAATCATGTCAGACTATCATAGACTAGTATAGAGCTGATGTTGACGCGCTAGTAATCTAGCGTGTCTTCGTGAGTATAAGATCTTCGACGTGTTGCATGTTTTTTAGACTGATCGTCGAGTCGAGTTTCGAATTGACATTTTGAATTCAACTCGATTCGAAGTCGAATTGCCCACATTTTCAACCCGATTCGAGTCGAGTTGCTCATATTTTCAACTCGATTCGACTCGACCCGACTGAGAATTGAATCAACCCGACCCGACCCGCCAAGGATTCGAGCTTGACGTCAAGAGGGCTAAATATAGAAATTTTTCCGGTTTTTTGCTTTTGCATTACCTTTTTGCATTATCTTTTTGATAGAAGTCATGACGGGAAACATGAAGACTATATGATAGAGAGTCATGAAGAGGAGCCATGGTAGGGAAGCCATGGTAGAGAAGTCATGAAGGGAAGCTATGAAGAGGAGCCATGAAGGGAAGCCATGAAGGGAAGTCATGATAGGAAGTCATGACGGGGAACCATGAAGGCTGTTTGATAGGAAGGTTTGGTAGAAAGTCATGACGAGAAACATAAAGGGAAACATAAAGGGGAACATAAAGAGGAACATAAAGGGAAACATGACGGGAAACATGACGGGGAAACATGAAGGCCGTTTGACTTTGGTAGAGAGTCATGACGGGAAAACATGGTAGAAAGTCATGAAGGAAAACCATGTAGGCTGTTCGTTCAAGCTATTTACACCTATCTAATATCTTGTCGGATCGAGTCGAGTTTTCGAGTCGAGTTGTCGAATCAAGCTTCTCAACCCGACCTGAGTGCTTGAGTTCAACTTCTCAACTCGACTCGACACTTTTTCAAAAAAATTCCAACTCGACCCGACTCGACGCGATCAGTCTAATCTTCTTTCTTCTTTAGCTTTGAACTTCTAGTTAGAATACACTCATATGATTCGCTCTATGCAGACTCATAACATTAGTTCAAAGCTCATTAATCTTGCTATCAATGTGTAGATGATACAAAAACAAGTTACACAACTTAAATCAAAAGTCAAACTCAGAAATTTTGACAGCAGAATCAGAACTTAAGCTCAGAAAGCTTGATAGAAATCAGAAATTTCGGTAAAATCAGAACAGAAGAACATGAACATGTTGTTCTTGACTAACTCTTAATTGAGCTCGTCATCAGAAATCAGAAATTTCAGCAGTACTTAAACTCAGAAAGTTCGATAAAGTACTAGTCGTTGCTCAAACTCAGAAAGTTCAATAGAGTAACATCAGAATCTTTTGATCTGCAATTTTCTACTCATATCATGACTAGAAGCTCAGAATCAGCGAGCATTGCTCACTATGAACTTTAAAATGCTAGAAGAGAATCACTTTTATCACAGAATTGAACAGCATCAGAAGAAGAAGACACGAATGTGTCATCAGATACAGAAGAAAAAAACATGAATACATTGCTTTTTGATCATGAAATGATCAAGATCAGCATCAGCACTGAACTGAATGCTTGAATAAACACTCATGAAGCAGATGACATCGTTGCCTTTATCAAATACATGTATCAACAGCACGACATTGAAATCGAGATTTACAATGACATGATTCAGATGTTAGAAGATGTCAATAAGACAAACATCACATTGAAGATTATGCAGACGCGTCTGCAGAAAGAAGTTAGAAACAAGAACGTGATTATACATCATTTAGAAACTGCATCAAGTCGACAAAGCACTTTGATCTCTGAAGATCATTTCTTGAAATCAATCAAGTTATTGAACTTCTCTCTGTTTAAAGATTCAACGCAGAATGTCGACAATTGACTGTTTTGAATGTGAAATAAGCTGAAGATAAACAAGAATTATTTTTCTATTGAAGAATTAAAGATTGCATACATTGAAAGTCGAGTCAGTGAAGCTGCAATCAAACACCTAGCATCTTGAATGAGAAACATGATTCTGAACTTCTTTCTAGAAGTTGAAGAAGTGCTATCAATTATCAATAAGATGTACAATGATCTCAATCATCATCACACAACTCAACGACAGTATTTAAAGCTGTATCAGAACAAGATCTTCTTTCATGAATTTTGAATGAAATTTCAGAGATTTAATGCAGAACTAAAGTACAATAATAAGACTTTACTAGACAATCTTCAGCATAAGATCAGCTCAGATCTTCAGTGAGCAATGCTCAACTATGAATGAATCACGAATTTGAATGAGTTTGTTGACATTTGCATGCAAGTCAATGTTAGATTGATCGAATTGAATGTTCAATCAGTCGTCAAAGCATCAATGATTTAAGCTGCTCACTCTGTCATTGATACATCATCTGCTCAGCTTACGACACAGACATCAGTTTCTTCATGAAAGAAACTCAGAAGATTGAATCTTGATTCTATTCAGAAAGAGTTGTTTAAGAAAAAACTCTGCTTCAAATGCAAGAAGTCAAAACATAAAGCATATGACTGCTTTAAGATGATTCAAGTGCATGAAATCATTGCGAATTTGAAAAATGATCTATCTTCATCAAAGTAGTGACTGAAAGTGATATACTCATATTCTGTTTCATCAACATGTCTGATGATTCATTTAAGTTCAAGTCGTTCACTGTTGACATCATCTTAAGTAGTCTAGAAAAGATATTCAGATTTCTCTCTCTGATAGATATTAAAGTCACTGACATGACTTTTATTGATGAATCTTTGATGTCAGAGCTATGTGAACACTTTGATATTCAGTCAATATCGCTGTCAAAATCAAAGTTGATTCAATTGTATGATAAAACTTCTGATTGAAAGTCGATTACACATGCTCTGTATACATCAATCATGATACAAGAACACAAGAATAAAATGATGCTTTTATTGATAACTTGTTTAGAACAGCACAAGATAATCATTAAAAATCTCTGATTAAAAAGAAATCAAATTTTGATAAACTCTGCAAACAATTGATTAATATTCTCATTAAATATTCAAACATTGAAATCTGTCATTTTGAAGACAAGCAGTCAATCAGCATTTCACAGATCTGAATCAAGCGAAATCTGCAAAATGAAATGAAAGAACTTGAACTTGATGATTACGTTGACAATCATCTTGAAGCGACTCACGAATCAGAAACTAGTGAATCAGTTCATTGAATCTGTTTAATTCATTGAACCTGTATTCATATGAAAGTAAAGCATTCAAGTTGATCTCGATCAACTTCGCTTCTTTCAGTCAACTGAGAAAAAGAAACTCGTCAATATTATCATGATCAAAGTTGCTGTGTATTGAACTCTAGTTAAGAATAAGAAGATCAAGATCTTCTTCTTGATCATTAGTGAAATCAACAAAGCGCTTAGCTCAGTTGAAGATTTCGCGAAACTGAATGAAATGATCTTTGTCATGTCATTAGATAAACTGAAGAAGAAGCTTTCAATAATTTATCACGACTTTCTGAATGTTTTTAATAGAGAAAAGACAACGCAGTTGCCTTCACATTGATCATACGATCATAAGATTGAATTAGAAGATGAGAGTCAATCTTTTAAAAGTCAATTGTATCTCATGTTGAGTTACAAGTTGCAAAAGATCAAAGAGTATCTAAAAGAGAATTTGAAAAAGAAGTTTATCACACTCAGCAAAGCTTCTTTTGCTTTGTTAATACTATTTGTTGAAAAGAAAGATGACAGTCTTCGCTTTTGTATGAACTATTGAAAACTGAATGCTTTGATCAAAAGAAATTGTTATTCAATACTCTTGATAGACGAAGTACTAGCTTGAATTCAAGACAGTAAGTATCTGACTCAACTTGACATTATCATCACGTTCAATAAACTGCACATGAGTTCAGAAAGTGAGAATTTAACTACTTTTGTTACTTTCTTTGATATTTACAAGTATAAAATAATGCTTTTTGAATTAATCAATGAACTTGCGTTCTTTCAACATTATATCAACGATGTATTGTTTGACTGTTTGCACAAGTTTTGTCAGACATACTTGAATGATATTCTCATTTATAGTAAGATCTTGAAAGAACATAGAACTCATGTGAAAGAAGTGCTAAACAAGCTTCGTGAAGCTGATCTGCAGATAAACATTGACAAGTATGAATTCAAGATTCAGAAAATCTCGTTTCTTGAACTACTGATATTCATCAATGATCTACAAATGAACTCTTGAAAAGTAGATGTGATTCAAAGCTGAGAAGTGTCACGATCATTAACTCATGTGCAGATCTTCATTGACTTCTGCAATTTCTATCGATGATTCATAAAGAACTTCTCAAAGATTGCTTGACTCATGATGCAGCTGATTCGAAAAATCATTTCTTTAAATGAACAGAGATCTGTCAGATGATCTTTGAAGAACTGAAGCAACAAATGATGACAGCTCTTGTTCTGAAGCATTTCAACTCAATCAGAAAAGTTATTCTGAAAACAAACTTCTTGAACTATGTCAACGACGAAGTATTGTCTCAATATGATGATGAAGACATTCTACATTCAGTGATTCTTTATAGCAAGAACATGATTCTTGCAGAATGCAACTATGAAATCTACGACAAAGAACTGCTGATCATTATTTGCTGCTTGAAGCATTGATGCTTCGAATTGAAATGTACTGATATTTTGATTAAGATTTTCATCGATCACTTGAATTTAAAGTACTTCATGACTATCAAAGAACTGATTAAATGACAAGCTAGATGAGCTGAAAAGTTATCTGAATATAACTTCAAGATCATATATTAGTCAGAAAAACAGAATCTGAAAGTCGACGCGCTGATCAGAATGTTGAACGTTAAGTCAGTTGAAGCAAATGATGATTGAAAGCTATATCAAGCATCAGATGCTATTGTCAGAAAGCAAATTTGAATTGCAGTCAATAGAAGCTGATCAAGAAGATGATCAGAAATCTGATCAAGATCTGACTCAGATCTTGCTCAAATCTGACTCAGAGTTGAAACAAGAATCAAACGTTAATGAAGATTTGATCGAAAAGATGATTTCTATTCAGAATCAAATTATAGTCGAAAATCAAATAAATTAACTATGTATTAATATTTAAGTAATCATGAAACAAAACAGAAGAACTTGTTAAGATATTAATCTAAACAATTGCAGAGTGCTTGATGAAGTACTTTGAAAAGATGATAAATTATGAGTGTCTCAGTCAATAATCACTTAATTGATAAGAAAAGCATATGATCTTTCAGTCAGTGATCACTCTGATATGAATCAAACGTTAGACTTGTTGAGATGATCATATTGCTGATCGAAGATGAGAACGACGATCAAACGTTACATTCAAAACTGTTACATTTGTCGTAGATCAAAAGCATTGAGAGATCAAATCAATGAACTGCTGAAGTCATTGCTCATATTTAAACAATAATGACAGAATATATTCTTGAACTTCATTACAGATTTATCAGAAAGTGACGAAAGCAACGTGATTCTGACAGTCATAGATCGATTGTCTAAGAAACGACATTATATATCATATTGATCAGAGAATGAAGAAATCTTTGCAAGATGAACAGTCAAACTGCTGTTGATATAAATCTTTAGAACTCATGAATTATCAAGATCAATAGTGTTCAATCGAAATTCTCAGTTCATATCAATTGTCTGAAAGTCTCTATGTCTGAGACTAAACATCAAGATGAAACTATTCATCAATTATCATTCTCAGATCAATGATCAGACAGAAAGAGTGAATCAGAATGTAGAACAATATTTACGAAGTTACTGCTCATATATGCAAGATGATTGATTCATCTGATTGTTTATGATTGAATTCGTCAATAACAATGCTATTTCGTCATCAATTGAACAGTCAACGTTCTTTCTAAATAAGAACTTTCACTCTCATATGAGCTTCAATTTGAATTCAATTAAATATGAAATCACTCAAGCTAGAATTGAAGCAGACAAAGCAGAGAATATATTTAAACATATGAAATAATCACTAACGTTGATCAAACAAGCATTAATCGTGCCACGCTGTCACTTACTAAAGTAGGTGCTGATCACTCAAATGACGTACACTTCCCAAATGACGTTTTTTTCCCTTATGTATTCAATTCTCTCTCACCTCAACCACACAATCACATCATGTCTGAATACTATATCAATTTGAAGTATCGTATAGAAGAGGCTACAGATGCATTTCATGATGACAAATACAAGTTTGCAAGCACTGCAGCTCAGACATTTGAAGTTTCTGTTTGAACGCTTCAAAGACAACTAGTCGAAACTCACATCTCATTATTTGAACGAGAATCACATGAATATGTTCTGAATACTGAGCAAAGAAAAACTATATGTATATATTTGACACGCTTGAACGTTTCTGTCGATTTCTGCTCGGCTGAGACATCTTCGAGAAGCAGCAAATTTTCTACTGCAGCAGACAAATCTCGTGAATTCTCTTCGAGTTGAACAGCACTGATCAGTACGATTTCTACAGCAAAATTCTCAGTTTTTCAAGAGAAAACAAACTTCTCTTGTCGCTGATAGAAAGACTTCTCTGACTGTTGAGATGGCAAAGCAACATTTCTACGATTTTCGAGATGTGCTGACCAAATATGCGATTCAATCAAATGACATATGAAACATGAATGAATCAGACTTTCATATCGAAGTTGAAAGAGATCATTTAGTGATTACATTGATCAAAAAAAAACCTCTTCGTGCAATTGATTCGGGGGTGAGAAATTTAGTGAGCGATGTGAAGACGATTAATGCTGAGAGAGAAAAGATTTCTCTCATGCTCATCATTTTCGGAATCAACATTTTGAACAAATGAGTGCAGAAAAACGATCTGAATGACGATCTATTGCTTGCTACTACTGAATTCAAATATTTGAATGATGAAAAGATCTTTGACTGACTGAAGCACTTCGATTTTCATAGTTGAAAGACTCAGATAGAAGCTCATAGACTTCTGATCATGAATAACTACGAGTCTCACCTTATCTACGAGTTTCTACAGTACGCCAATTTTCATAATATCGTGATATTCATTCTTTCTTCGCATTCTACACACGTTACGCAGTCATTGAATGTGGGAATATTTCAGCTCATGAAGCATTATCATTCGAAGGTGATTGATGAGACAATTTGACTCGAATCAACAAGTTTCAACAAACAGAACTTTCTTGCTTTCTTCATCAGCCTACGAGTCAAGATCTTCACTGAATCGAATATACAATCGACTTTCAAACAGACTGAGCTTGTTTCATATTCATCAAAAGTGGTGCTGAAAAAGGTGAGAGCCTGACAATTCTTCGAGTCAACCTCTTCACGAGATTCTTTTCTATTCTTCTTCTCTATAGAGATCACTTCGCATGAATCTAGAGAGATTCAGAAGCTTGATACAGAGCTTCAAGATGATTTAGATGACTACGATATATCGAAGAAGCTACGCGAAAAATTTGATCGATATATAAAGGGGTCATTAGTGAGAGCTAGCTCGCTTGCTTTGACCGAACGTGACATTGAAGCGACTCACAATTACAGTAAAGCGAAGGCTAAAAGGAACAAACTCGATGAATCTGTTGCTCAGAAGAAGGGAATAATAATCGTTTGACAGGCAAGGAATAAAATCACTGCTGAGATGAAGAAGAAGCGAAAAAAACGAGTTCGAGCATCGAAGCGAGAGAAGAAGCGAAATGCAAATGCTCGAATTAAATGAAACAAAGCTATTGCGAAAGGCTTCAAATTAACTGACAAGTCAGCTCAGAAGTGAATCGACAAATGAGTCACTGTTTTAGATGTAGAATACGAGGATGAGACTTCAGTAGAAGAGATTGTAGATCTGTTGAGGTAAAAAACGTCATTTGAGTGGTCAGCATCTACTTTAGTAGATGACAGCGTGGCATGATTCGCAAGAATCAGAGTCACAATAAAAGAACAGATTAATAAGCATTGAAAGAAAATAATTTACAAAATAGATGACATGATGTTTCTGAATTCTAGAAACATAATGATCTCACGATCATCAAAGAAACTAGATGATAAGATGCTAGAACTCTTTAAGATTCTGACTGAGATCAAACATGTATATTGACTGAAATTGTCATCAACTATGAAGATTTATTTGAAGTTTGCATCAAATCTGCTGCAACTAAATTCAAGAGACACTTTAGAAGAACAATGAAATGAGTTGTCTGATTTTATAGTGATTGAAGACGAAGATGAATGAGAAGTGAAGAACATATTGAACTTCAGACACTATGAACGAGACAAATGATTACAATATCATGTCAATTAAAAAGAATACGACGTCGATCTACATTGATACAACGTCAATGAAAGTGAATTCGAAGATTGCTCAGAAGTCATCAATGACTTTCATGAATGCTATTTGAACAAGTCAAGATAGAAATTGACTCAAGAAAGATTAATCAAACTGCAGCAATGAGAACATTGTTAAATGAAGAAAGAAAGTAATGTTGCAAGCATGCACTTCGAGTTAGTCTAGCATAGATCATGTCAGACTATCATAAACTAGTATAGAGCTGATGTTAACACGTTAGTGATTTAGCATGCCTTCGTGAATATAAGATCTTCGACGTGTTGCATCTTCTTTCTTCTTTAGCTTTGAACTTCTAGTTAGAATACACTTATATGATTCACTCTATGCAGACTCATAACACATTAGAAACGACTGCGTTGAAATCATAAGTCAAAAACGAATTCTCGAAATCAGAGTCAGAAGTGATAGATGAAACAGAACGAGACAAGACGTTTACGTTAGAAACGAAAGCATTTGAAGACATGAAAGAAGCTTGATTAAACTGTTGCAAGCTTGAGTTTGTTTGTTGATTTGCAGAGTCAATAGACTGAGATATTGATGTCTGCGTTGTTGACGCTTGCGTTCTGCAATTAAGTTTAGTTGAAATATTTATTATAAGAATGTACATGTTTACATTTCTTCTATTTCATCTACAGTCTTTTCGTTTGCAAAGCAATATTGATGAGCTCAGAAAATGAGTGCATTACGTTCTTCTGCTAATCATTTATCTTGAGGCGAAGAAGCGTTTAAAACGTCTGCATTATCAGTAAACAAAGAAACATTCGTCTTTTCATTCTTTCTTAATGTTTGTTTCTTAATAATCTTGTGTTTAGAAGACATTTAATGTACTGACATTTCAAAGAATATAAATCAAAAATACATTTGATTTTATATGTTTATGACGCACTCGCTAAAATATTACTTGAGTCTCATATTCTAGTATGTGATTGATTATATCTTTATATAAATCATCATCAACGCATGCATTATAATATCATTGATATACTTTCTACATTATGTTTTCATTAAACATATCAATAGAATTAAAAGATACTCTTTCAATGTTATCTTCAGAGAAAAAGAATTTTGAGATATTCAAAGATTTAATCAAGAAATGTGACAACGTTGAAGCTGAAGACATTGAATATGAAGACGTTGAAAACAAAAACGTTCAGTACAAAGATGAAAATACTCAAACTCTTTCTTCTGATATAATCAAGAAAGCTTCAAAGAGCGTGCATGCAGATTGCACTTTAGCAGACTATAAAGAATACAATAATCATTCAATTATTAATGTATATATTATTAATGTATATATTATTAATGTATATATTTATAGATAATGAAATCTCTTCAAGAAGTTCATTCAAACGAACTATTTCAACTTTAATGCTGCAACAGAAAAGTTTACTAAAGACACTTCTTTATTAATCTGTTTGTGAATTTATCAAGCTTGTGAGTCATCAGATGCGTTAATAACGTATGCATCATCATTGAACACTGTCAAAACGAAGATTAAAGAGTACATCTTCTCACATGCATGTAAAATGCGTTCAGCTTGCAGCTGATATTATGCATTTCAACAGCAGCGAGATAACAATGCATGACAGCATCAGAAAGACGAAATATATACGGGAAATTCTTTCATTTCTGCTGAGATTTCGCATTACATGAAGAGCTTACAAAGAAGAAAGATTAATTTTTTAAAACGTCTGCGATTTTAACACATACACTAATGTTTTTCTCTTTTTCTAGATACGAGATGATCAGATTTCTAACAGCGCACACGTTGTTAACATTTCTATTATTCAACAATTATATCAACATAATATGAGTAAACATCTTATATATCAGAATCTTCGTTGACTCAATATAGACGCATGCAATAATCGCTTTTGAGAAGAAGTCAGACAACGCATGATGATGAAGTTGACATATGCGTTAGCATTTCTATGCTTGTTACGTTTTGATGAAGTTTTACGTATTCAACTTCATTATATAAAGATAATTGATGAAAGATCTGAAGAAATTGAGCTGATTCTTGATTATAGAAAAACACATCAAGAAGAAGATAAATCATTCTCAACGCATGCATTGTTAACGCTATCACTTTTAATATAATCGTCAGAAATCAAGTCATTTTATCTTTATCATGATCGACAGAATCTTTCTTTAGACGTTTCTCATCTTTTATTAAGATGACTTCATCACAGCGAAATTGAATCTGAATTTTTATTTCGTCAATTTGATACATATGATTGTTTGAATGTTGCTAAGAATCAGACTATGATAATGTAAATGCATGCAATATAAACAAGAGTGTTATTAATGAGACATAGTTGATTGATACATTTCTCAACAATTTTTAATTAAATTTAGAAGATATTGAGATTGAGAAATCATTGTTTGAAATGCACTCATTTCGTCGAAAAAATGTACAGCATCTTCACGTTGATCATTGATGAAATTTACATACAATCTGTGATTGAAGAGATTGAAGCTTAAATTTTGATAATGTTACAATCATACATTATCTCATCAGTCATAATGATAAGTCTGAACGAAGAAGAGAGAATTTTATGAATTCAAAGACTCAGAGAGATCAGTACTGTTCAAAGTGCGATAGAACATGTGAATGTGCATAGAATAATGCATGCGTCAAGAATGCATGCAGTCGAAGAGTTTTCAATCTTGAAGCATTCTCATCAAGCGAGTTCAAGAATTACTATGATGAAGTCAAAGAGTGACATGAAGATGTTGAGAAAGAAGACTTGAATACGCTGACAAAGAAAGACATGAAAACGTTGCAATCAAAGAATCAGAACAATCAACGACATCAGTGCTAGTTACTGCAATACGAATGTGTCAAAAATGCATGCAGTCAAAGAATTTTCAATCTTGAAGCATTCTCATCAAGCGAGTTCAAGAATTACTACGACGACGAAGTCAAAGAGTGACATGAAGACGTTGAAAAAGAAGACTTGAATACGCTGACAAAGAGAGACATGACAATCAAAGAATCAGAACAATCGACGACATCAGTGCTAGTTACTGCAATACGCATGCGTCAAGAATGCATGTAATCAAAGAATTTTCGATCTTATCTTGAAGCATTCTCGTCAAGCGAGCTCAAAAATTACTATGACGAAGTTAAAGAATGACATGAAGACGTTGAGAAAGAAGACTTGAATACGCTGACAAAGAAAAACATAACAATCAAAGAATCAGAACAATTGATGACATCAATGATGAGTGAGCAGTGTTGAGTGCATGCGTTGATCTTGCATGCATTTATATCGCATACGTTTGATATTGCTCATCGCGCAGAAAGCTCTGTTTCATCAAGCAAAAAAGATCTTATTTCATTCTAAAATAAAACATCTATCATTTTTCACTCTACTTTAATCTAACTTGTTCTCATTCTCTTCATCTACATCATCATTTTCGCTCTTATCACGTAGTTTCACTTGCGTGACAACAACGTGCAAGCTGCAATGAATCATCTAAAATCATATCAGCGTATACACTAAAAATGCATGCGTTGAAAATGCATCTTCTCAAAAGTTCAACGACTCAAAATCTGCTTGAACAACTTGAAGCAAATGATATGCATCTTTTGCTTTAATTGAATCATCTGTGCGTTAAGAACACATGCGTCAATAAAATATCTAGCAAGTCATGAATAAAGACATTTACTTTGCTCAGCAGCTTCTTCTCATGCATTCATTCTTCTAACATAGTCTCTTCATAGAGACAGTCACATGACATTATTTCGCTCTCATTCAAGTCAATAGAAATTTCGCTTTCAGCATGAATAAATGACTGCATACATTAACAACGCATGCATTCAATCAACGTTGCAGAAACGTACTTTTCACTCTTTATAACACGATCAACATTTCGCTCAGATGATGTTCTTATTTCGTCACATTTTCGTTCTTATAACAATCATAATATCAGTAACAATGACGTTAATAATGCACACACATCTCATATATCTCAATCTCTTCTCTTCGTCGAGATCATTCTGATTCGCCTCATAGATGACAGATTCTCAACGATTCTGATATTCTTGCATTTTTCTGCACTTGTCAGATGATACATATAGAAACGTAAACGCTTTAAACGCACGTTCTTATGATCGCATTGATCTCACGCAATTTCGCTCTCTGTTCTCGAAAAATCGTAACTACATGATTCTCACTGATCACGTAGCTGAGAATGATCTAGAAACGTTAGAGCTTACATCGCACGCGTTTACAACGTAGCTTACATTGATAAAAAGCTCGCATTGAGCGGCAGACTCAACAACATCGACTTGTATGCTCGTCATTATGAAGAAGGTTGAAATTAATAAGGTTGAATGGAGAAAATCTACGTGCGTGTGCGTTATGAATGCATGCGCTAATTACGTTACAGGATCTTTGCTCGGCTTTTCGCGAAGCCGAGACTATGATTTTTCGGGTTAGTCTGATTATAACCCTGTCGCCTTTTCAGTTCTCGCTAAAAAACTGTCAAGCTGCCAGAAGAATACTGTAGTACAGTACTTCGTAGAGTCTACTACGTCAGTCGGCACGTCGCGCAGCGCCTGGCGCAAACAACACTAAATTTGCAGAGTTCCTTACTGACTTCAACACTTCTTCTCTGGACTGTTTTCTACTATGAAGTTCACATTATCGTTCGATCCTCTATATCAAACGACACGCACTGCTGAACCAAGCTCAGCAGCCTATCGCTCGGCCCATCGCAAGATCAGACGTCAGAAGTTGTTATCTTTTCACGATTGATGACTTCACCAGGCATATATATCAATCAAATAGCCTGGATGTGTTGAAATGTAGTATAGATACCCGAATAGGGCCGTACCGAGTGTGCTCACATCTTGGTAAATCGGTAACCAACCGAATGCAGCGTTCCGAAGAACACCAGGTACCATCAGGCGCCGACGCCAACTCCGCTGTGATCGCCCATAACGAAGACTCCCGCGAGCACATTCCTACGCTATCTGGCGAACAAGCAAATGCCTCGGATAACGGAACTATCAACGAGGTGGAAGGCGGAGCGAAGAGAACAAAATTACGAGCCTTTACGAGTAAGACGAAGGTGAAAACCAAGAAACTCTTGAGAATCGAGGATGGAGGATCGGCGGATGAAGGCTCCGAGAGTGAAGGTCATGGGTTTTTGCGGAACATAGAACGTGATCCAGCTTTCAGTCACGACCAACTCTACAAGCACAAGCGTTGGAAGGACAGTGGCACAACATCAAGGTCGCTTAGTGCTCTGGAGTCTATTGCAACTACTGTGCTTCACCCGAAGAGAGCAATCAAAAGCAAGGCCACTAGAACAACGGCTGGCCAGCTATCCAAAACCGAGCGCCCTTTCATTTCCCAAAAGGCTGACCTAGAGCTCTTGGAGGCACACGATAAACTCCATCATGCTGAATCTAGCAGGTCTTCAAAACAGGCAGCGTTTGGGAGTGAGGGTGACTACGTCACTGATGGCTATCGCGAAAGGATCAAAGAAATGCAAAACCAACGGGAAAGTCTTCGAGTAGCATGGACTACTAGCAAGCATGTGCGTAGAGTTCGCGTAGTTCCCAAGCGGCATATGGAATTTCCGGACAATGATCATTTTACCAGGAAGAACATGGAGGGAGAACACTTTGACTGGCTAAGTTGGTTGGGCTGGGTACAGCTTCAAGATCCCTTGAGTAAGCCGGAACCTTACTGACCCCCAAGTAGACTGTGGTTTACGCCACTCAAGACTTCTGTGCACAATACATAGATGAGTACGACAAATTTCCGTACGATATCAGCAGCCTCAGACTCTGCCTAGAACGACTAGTTATCGCGAGTGCTCCATGGCAAAGCTGGGCAATGGATGTCCGTGCAGTATATCGCTGGGAGAACCCGAAGACGACAGGGAAGTGGCTTGCTCTTTATACTGTCCTCTGGTATACAGAACATATCGTCAGCTTTGTAGTGGGTAAGCAAAGTCTTGCCTGGCGGGCTCAGCTAAAATCGCTACCAGTGGGCCTATCTCATTTACGTTGTGATCAAGAATCGCTTTTATCCTACTTCAGTCGAATCTCTGCGCAAGTCTATGCAGAAAGCACTCGATAGTAGGACCACTGCTTCCAAATTTGGAGAACTTGTCGACAAACATGGCAGCGAGCATTGGTTAGAGCCACTCATGGAAGACTTGGGCCCCTATGTCCAGCTCCAACTTGGTGACGTCGCTAATACGCTAGAGGTACTTGACAAGTGAATTACTCGTATTCCGCAATGGTGTCATTCCGCTGACGTTCGTGCAAGTTTGTACCATTGGAGGTATCCAGAAAAGACTGTTGCTTCACTATACTTTTTCGGTTCCGCCCTGATTTTTTCGCTCTTCGCAAGCGCGGCGTTTTGCATCAAACTATTATGGTTTGTGATGGGCGGGGTATTCTTCGTCTGCTGGCCGATATCTAGTTTGCATCCGAAATATCGATATCTAGTATCTCCGTTCAAATGGGTCCTGTGGGATATTCCAACAAACGGTGAGCCTCCAAGATCTTGGAGTTGTATTGGTGATCTAATCAATCTACAGCCGAGTGGTCTTTCCAATACTTGAGACGGCAAGCCCAAATTTCTCGCGAACAACTGATTAAGCAGAAAGTGGAAGCGAACCATTCGAAAGAAGCCCAGCATCCACACCTTAGCGTCTACGTTGGGAACGCAGTGCCTACGTTCACAGTGGACGATGGTGTGACGGATGGTGATGACGACGATTGGCACAGTGCGAGTTCTTCGACAAGCATTCTAGAAGATAGCGATATCATTGCCTTCCGGGCTCACTCGAAAGGCATTGTTGGTCGGCTGATTGTTTTTTCAGGAGGGATCCGGTTCGTTCGAAGTCTAGGGCAAAAGGAGATGTGGCGGCGATCATTCCTGGAGCTGGCAGAGATGAGAAAGGTCGAGGGATCTACAATGGCGAGGTTGACCATGGCATCACGTCAGCAAATCGAGTTTAAATTCACCCATGGAAGCACGCTCCTGGAAGGGATGAAGGACCGAGATGAAGCGTTCAATTCAATCCTTGGGTTTTCTGGCTTGCAATGGTAGGTGCAAATGCCCGAGTGATGCACAACGATTTACTAACGTCCATCATAGGCAAGCGCTACAGGTAGACAGTAGTAAGGTTGTTGACCCTAACAAACGAATTCGATACCAAGGCCATTGTGGTTAGGGGGCTAAATGCAGCCCAAGTGCTGTTGTAAGCCGCAGCAAAAAGCCAGGACGAGTCCAAAACACTGAGAGATCTCATGCGAGGTAAGGGCGTAGTTCCCGACATAGGCTAGAGCTCACTTCCTCCCAAAGGCGAGAATATAGTTATGGAGCATCGAAATTGGACTCACTTACTCCTCCTGAAATACATGCTCGACCTTTTCTGATGCCAGAAATAGAATACCTGCTCCCGCAGGCTTGAGCAAAGATGAACACTAATATCAAAACTCAATGAAACCGACCCACCCATGCACTTCAAAATCCTGTCATCGTTGGGTATTTGGCCGTGAACCGTTGAGCCTCCACCAAAACGCCCAAGACAAGCGACCAGCACCTACTCCTCGCAAACTCTCCATCATATTTATCCCATCCACCCACCTCCTTTCTTCTTATTGCCCCTTCCCCGGGGGCTTCCAGGCCTCACAGCCTCCTCGCTCGGCACCGCCAGAAATCCTCCAAACCCGTTCCCCACCATCACACTATCCCTCGCCTTACTCCCCCACTGCGGCCCTAGTTGCAAACTTAGTGGTCTTGTTTGGGTGGCGCTACCCCGGCGGTTGGTCGTCGTCGGGGGCGTGATGAGCGTGTACTCCCATTCCAGCTCGGAGATGGATTTGGTGTAGAGGTGGAGAGGGCGAGAGACTCCCTGGGGGCTTTGGGAGCTGGCGAAAGGCGCAGATGGAAGAGGAAGAAGAAGAGAAGGTAAACTGGTGGAGAGCGCGTAAAGAGAATTCAAGGAAGAAAGGGCACCGGAAAGGATGGAGCTGGAGAGGTAGAGGTAGTAGGATTCCGTGGGGTCTTGGAGATTTCGCGGACATTGGCGATTGTGCGGGGACGCCGTGGGGCTGGAGATTTCGTAGTGGAGACTCTTGAGGGAGCGGGAGGAGAGGGGCGGTATTGTGGATTGTGGAAGAGGTCGTAAGACGTTCTCACTGATGTGGACGCTGCTGAGGTAGGGGGACGTGGCGAGAATTTTGTAAAGAGTTGAGGGTAGGATGCCTGTGTTGACCAATCGAATGGAGGTGAACACCTCGCGGGTATCCTTTCGGGAAAGGTAAACCACAAGTCCATCGGCGGAAACGTTCGGCGTGTTTTCGAGGGTTAGGCTTGCCATAGGAGGGAAAGGAGCCGCTTCCGGGTTATAGTTGAACACCGTGTCATCTAGTAGTGGTAGACTGTCGAGTGTGACTTCGTGCAGAGCTGGGAATGATGCCAATACGTTCACCAGGATAGCCGGCTCGATTGCAAGATGCGACAATTCGAGGACCTCCAGATTCTGCCATTGTCGTCGTCGCTGCAGCATCGTAAAGCTTCCTTCACCACCATCGCAGTACCTCATTCTCCTGATATCTCCACATCGAGACTGCAGCTCTTGTTTCAACGTATCGCATGATGGATCATCGCTGAAGAAGCCTTCCGGGAGATCGACGTAGCGGAGGTTGGGTAGGACGGAGACAGTTCGGGCGAGGTCTGATTTGTATGACTCTCGGGTCATATAGGGCATTTTGAGGTATTGGACCTGGATGGCTATAAATCGGTTTTCCCTGACGCTTCTTGAGAACAACTGTAGCCGTTGCATTGGTGCATCCTTGGGGATTCCATTGCGATCAAAGAAGGACCGTCTCTTGCGCTTCTCCGCCAGGTCTATCTCACGTTCGCAGTAATGAACGGCGTCGATACGGATACTGTGATACCTGAAATGCACACCATCATCAGTCAACGGCCACAAAGGAACCTTCTATTACGACCTACAAACATCTCTGCGTAGCCTCAGCCCATTGCCGGCTCACCAAGGCGCAATGCGCCAGGTCGCGCATGTCACAAAGCATACATACTCCTCCATCAAGCATTGAATCCTCGCACGTGGTATATGTATCATCTTGGCTGTGGGGACACACGTAAGATAGGATTGTCGAGAGCAGCTGGACGGGTATCTTTGCGGTTGGATTCGGACCTCCCCTTCGGTAGGTGGTCTTCGAGTCAGGGACATAGTGATGATAGAGTTGAGCCTCGTCACCGTTGTGCTTCAACCTCGTCTTTGATCGCATATGACTGAGAAACTTCATGATACTGGAGAATGTCAGGCTTTGAATTGGGGACAGTGTAGTAGTACTGTAGGTAGTAAGGTCGTGAGCCTGAACCCCACAATAGGATAGGTATGTAGCTCTCCCACGTCTGAGCGTCTGACAGCCGGCAGCTTTAAAGTTAGAGGGTCCCTTGGAGGGGCCCTTACCCCCCGGAGGTGGTGGAAGCAACGACCAGATATAATGGACAACTTACGGGGACTTCGTTTGATGTCGTTGAGTGCATGGTGGACTGGTGGTACCTCGGGCGATGTGCTTTCTTAGATACTTTGAATCGAGCTGGATTTCAAGACGGTGCCCCTGCATTCACATTCCTTTGTCTGTCGACCAATTGCGAAATCATATGTCATCTCTAGATGGCACTCTCCCCCCAGTTGACTCTCAAAGAAACCCCTAGCCATTACAGGATGAGCACGTATTGGTGCGAGTTGATGTGGCACTTGTGGCTGCTATGTTCTCAAGAAAGGAGCAGCTATGTACATTGATGCAAGAACCGCCAATCCATCCGTACCACTGCATCGCCTCTTCAGTCGATACATTCATTGATTGCATGCGTGTAACGATCCAAGTCAGACATTGGTGATGAAGCAAGTAGGCCATGCTGGGATAGGTCTAGGGTAAAGTTCGCGAGGTCACGAGCGTCCTGTCCCGAATCCAAAAGATCTCTTGCCCGTTCAGGCACTCGGTGTTGGCGTCTCAGCTTAATATCGGATAACTGCAAGACTTGAAACAGCTTCTTTGTTGTACGGAAAAGACGCAAAAGGACTGGGTGTGATGTGACCTGCGCTTGATTGCAGCAGGTTGGCGGCAGCAATGACTCAAGTAAGGTAGGCAGGTAGACAGTAAACCAAATTGTCTAGTGCGAGGGAACAATGATTGATGCAGCGTCACCTGCTGCTTGATGGTGGAGTGTAAGGTAAGGTAAGGTAAGGTAAGGTAGGTAGTAGGTAAAGTACCGTAGTCCAGGTGTGCAGTACCGAGTGTAATAAAATACTACAGTGGAGTAAAGTACAGTACGTCTGCAGTGCTCTCGTACGCCTGTACGTCCCACCATTGGTCAGTCATGTCGTGGACACCGCCCGACACAAACAGTGCTGTGATTATCCTCCATGTGTCGAGCTGTCGTCCGAATGTCGGCTTGAGCAAGCGGACACATTGTGAGTGGTGTTTACAATCGTCGTAAGCGATCATGGATGGATCGATCAATTGAATGGAGGATGCTTCAAGTTGGTCTTACACGTTCGAGAGTACGGAGTACCTACAGTATGTACGGAGTACAACCCATCATGACCCGTTGCTTTAGGCGAAAAATAGACAAAGTTGAAAGGTGAAACCGTAGTCTTGGCGCGTCACTCCCCTGGCAATTATTTTCGGATTTTGGCGTGAGAAAAGTGAAAAGAACCCTAACGATTTAATTTCCAATCCTGACCTCGACACTTCACTCCGCTTCCATCCCCCCCCCCCCCCATCTCCCTCCTATCTTCTACATCTCCCCCCTCCCCTCACTCGCCCCTCCGCCATATCTCAACAGGGGCTTTATCCTGATGAAAAAAGATACTGAATTTGTCTTTCGCCGCTAGCTCTTACTATCTATGTTTGTAGTTGCAGAAATCTAAGGATATCCAAGGACCAAACCTCCAGAACCATCTTCGAAGCATCTTGGGAGCCGTTTTTTAGTTCTTCAAGTGCAGGCGTAAGCTCCGCAGCACCAATCCGCTTGACGACCATCCCCATTGTTAGATCGGCATGGCAAACAATCAGGGGCAGAAACCGAGCCTCGACCGGTACATCGTCATACATGTGGCTACTAGTATGTCTCACACTGTTCATTTACATGGCGTTCACACCGCTGACGATCTCCTGGCAGCGTGCGATGAACATGGAGTATATGTGAGATACACTGTCCCAAGTGGAAGGCTGCTATTGTGTGTTGACCCATTGGAAGGTTTCAAAAGACTCGGCCGAGGTCATCGAGCTTGGCTGGGTCATGCTTGACGCCAAGAAATGTGAAGAGGTAGGTAGGATCTGCTCAGATTCACCGAAGGGAGCTCACGGTTACAATTACAGATGCACCGAGAGAGCGTCCTAGTCAAGCCAGTCAACACGCCCATAACCCCACTGTGCAGTAAGTGCTACAGGGCAACCACCTTGTGTCAGATCAGAACGCGTAGGTAGCTAAGACTCGAGGTAGCAAGCCTTACGACTTTGACCTGGGAGCACGTCCGCACCGCTGGATCTTTCCGTGACGCCATCAACCGCTTCGATAGCTTTGCTCAGGAGCACCTACTACCGAAAAACCTTGAATTTTCCTTCGTCACCCTAGATTCGTGGGACTTGCGTGTCCAGCTTCCTCGGGAAGCACGAGACAAGGCTGTTGTGCTTCCGCCATATCTCCAGCACTCCCGTACATACGATCTACGTACAGAGTATCAGCGCTGGCAGCAACATCACCCCGAGTCCTTACCGTTTGGTCCAAGCTCTCTTGCCAACATATGTGCCGCGCTCGAGGTCGAGCCCGTCCAATCCTCGGCGCCCATAAAACACAATCTGCCATTTCATTTGCAAGCGCTGGCTCCAGCTTCACCAAGGCGGGCGATGGAAGAGGCTGTAACACTAGCACGAGTACTCCGCGGTCTCATTCACAAGTCACAGCCACCACACGAACATCCAGACGTTCTTACTAGGCCGATGGATGCTAGAGCAGACGTCCGTGCTTTCTTATCAGAGCGTAGTAAGGTACTACATATGAGTGGTCTCCCTCACGATACTACCCAATCCGAGCTTGAAAGCTGGTTCACCCAATTTGGTGGTCGGCCTATCGCATTCTGGACCCTACGTACGCCGGATCAACACAAGCCCACAGGCTCTGGCTTTGCAGTTTTCTCTTCTCACGAGGAGGTCAGTTCAATTTCCTACGTCTACTTGAAATTCAACGTCTTCATACTACCGCTTCCAGTAGTGAAGCACTTGCCCTTTTGTCTCTCATGCTTTAAGCTGCGGTGAACCGTGATAACTAAGCTTCATATCTTGCTTCACTGAGTATCTTTCTGACCTCTTGATAGGCAGCAGAGAGTCTTTGTATGAATGGTCGTGCTCTGAACGAGAAAGCTATAGAGGTTTCTCCATCCTCAAGTCGAGTTCTCGACCGCGCTGCAGAAATCTTAACACCTTTCCCTCCAAGCAAAAACCGCCCACGGCCTGGGGATTGGACTTGCCCGTCGTGTGGGTTTTCCAACTTCCAGCGCCGTACAGCATGTTTTCGTTGTTCTTTCCCCGCTGTTTCTGCAGCGCCAGGTGGAGATCCAATGGGTTATTCTAGCTACGGTTACGGTGCTCCGCATATGATGGCTCCTCACCACCATATGGGTCATCATGGCGGTCATGGCATGGGCCATGGGCGTGGTATGGGTGGAGGCGGTGGAATGGTGCCTTTTCGAGCTGGAGACTGGAAGTGCGGATCGGATGGATGCGGTTACCACAACTTCGCCAAGAACGTCAGCTGTCTTCGTTGTGGTGCCAGCCGTGCGGGAGCTGCTGTCGTAGCTGACTCGGCATTTCCCTCTCCCCTTGAGCCACCGTCTGGATATGGTATGGGCCCTCCATCTATGGCAGGCACTCCTGGTCCTGGTCCGTTTGCATCAGCTGCTGGCGGGTTCGGCTCTGGCGGGTTCGGAGGTCAACAGTATGGTGGTCCGCCTAGTCAATACGCTCTGCCTTCTGGACTTGGTGCTCCAACCGGTGCTTATGCCCCGGTGAACACAGGGTATAGTCAAGGCAGCAGCGGCCACTCTGGAGGACCATTTGACAGTCGAGCTGCTGAAGCCGCTTTCTCATCTGCTGGTAACGGCCCCTCTGCTGGAGTTCCAAATGGATCTTCCTACGGTCCCAATTACGGCAATATGGATGGAGGATCGTCTGATCCATTCGCCTTCCTCTCCACCGGACTTGGCGGTCTTTCAATGAGTGACGACGCGCGGAGAAACGGTGCAAATTCGAACAAGTCACCCGCATAATCAGGGCAAATCGTTCATATTTCATATGTTGGTGATGTCGGCGGGCTGGTGGGGTGTCATAGAATGCAAAAAGAAGGGGGTGGGAAAGGGGTCATCGGTATTTCTTGCGCTACAGCGGAGTTTGATCGTCGGAGCGACACCTTCATGCGGCAGCGGTTGTGTTCAGGATACGGCAGGGCTATAGATCTCCACATTGTCAGCATAGCGGGATGGACAGCCACGGTGGTGTTGGGAGGGGATATCCAAAAAGCGTCGGCGGGGTTTTTAGACTGGTGGATTGCGTTGTTCAAGCTTCTCTTGTCCGAGTCGGTTGTGTTTAGTCTTCCCTTCTGCTTTGGCCTTTTCTTCAGTGCGATGTGAGATGCCTTTATTTTCTTTGGCTAGCGTGGGTGGTAGAGAGATCTTGGGGGGTCAGGGGATATGGGTGGTTTGTAGGGCAAGGATTCAGATAAGGCGGTTTGGCTACTACAGGACATGGTATGGATCGCGCGAGAGAATGTACTTGTTCGGGGAGTGGACGTTTGAGAGGCTGGGGGGAGGCTCAATGTAGCATAATCTGGGGGGTCGCTTTTAGATAGGTACAAACAGGGCAATATACTACGTACTCGAGAGCAGTGCACTGCAACGCACGTGACATGAGACGATTGAGGTACAACTTGCCAGCAACACGCATTGCGTTTATTAGTAAAGGACTAGCGGGGCGATTAGGGTTAAGTATCATAACCGAGGGGCAGGGGATGGCAGGGTACGGGGGCACGGGGTTCGGTTAAAAGCGGCAGACGGCACCTCAGGTCCGTACGAGTACCTATGTATCGGATGAATGATCTTTATGCAACCAGACGACGTCACTGTTGCCCACGGGGGATTTATGCAATTCTGTGTGTTTCTTTCAGGCTTCCCGAATTATGCCTTACATACCTTACCTTACTAGATGTGAATTGTGATGGGTCAAGGCCGTTCCCCTTTTCGGTTGACCGAATCAGACTGTTATATAGAGTCCCCATGGCGTTGCCTTTCTTTTCAGTCATGTTCATCCAGTACCATATCTCTGATCTCTTGCTGTCCTTGCTTCCATCTCGCTGTTGCCCGTTGGCTTCCATACTTTCCATCTCTCATTGCTCATCATGACCGCAAGCAGCGACACTTCGTCACATACTCGTTACTGACGTTGATACCAAGTCCGTCTCAGGAGAAAAAGCCCCTTCCCACTGGCAAGTGGTGGCCTCACAAGCTCTTGTAACCCCTGCTGTCCTCCATTACCACTATAATGGCTCAGGAACGAAAGAGGATCCTTATGTGTTGGGATTCATACCGAACGACCCTCGTGATCCTATGGGCTTTTCCATGGTGAAAAAATGGTCAATTACACTCCTGGTTGCTGTTGCCACATTAGCTGTGTCGTTTGTGTCTTCCGCCTACACAGGCGGTATAAATCAAATTATCCAGCAATTTGGAGCAAGCGAAGAAGCGGTTATACTTGGGGTATCACTCTTTGTACTTGGGGTAAGCATAACCAAGTCCGGAAGTTCAGCGGTGTGCTGATTTGTCGGTCTTATAGTTTGCAATTGGTCCTCTACTGTGGGTGCCTCTGTCTGAGCTTTATGGCCGCCAGGTCCTCTTTTTTGGGACCTATGGCGCCCTTACCGCCTTCAACGCAGGGGCCGCGGGTTCGAAGAACATTCAAACGCTACTTGTCCTTCGGTTCTTTGCTGGTGCATTTGGTTCGTCGCCCCTGACAAACGCAGGAGGAGTCATTGCGGACATGTTCGCGGCAAAGCAGAGAGGTCTCGCTATGTCAGTCTTTGCAGCCGCACCTTTCATGGGCCCAACTCTAGGACCGATCGTGGGGGGGGTTTCTGGGAGAAGCGAAGGGCTGGAGATGGGTTGAAGGTCTCATGGCCATCTTTACAGGAGCTGTCTGGATCATTGGGGCCTTGACCATCCCAGAAACATACAAGCCAGTCCTTCTCCGCAAACGAGCCGCCGAGCTCAACAGAGCAACCGGCAAAGTCTACCTTTCTAAACACGAAGCCACTCACGGTACGTCCACCCTTGGTGCATCCTTCAAGGTCGCCCTGTCCCGGCCCTGGATTCTTCTCTTCAGCGAACCGATCGTCCTCCTTCTCTCGATCTACATGGCCATCATCTACGGAACCCTTTATTCCGATGTTCGCTGCCTTTCCCATTGTGTTCCAGCAACAACGTGGCTGGTCCGAAGGTGTCGGTGGCCTTGCCTTCTTAGGTGTCGCAGTCGGTATGATCGCGGCTGTAATCTATACAATCCCCGACAACAAGCGATATAATCGTGCTGCGGACGCTGCAATCACAAATGGAGCCCATAGCGCCCCTCCAGAAGCTAGAATATCACCCAGCATGTTGGGCAGCGCCTTCATCCCCCTTGGTCTCTTGATCTTCGCCTGGACAAACTACCCTAGTATCCACTGGATCGTCTGTATCATATTCACCGCCCCGTTCGGGTTCGGCATGGTGCTCGTCTTCCTATCCATAATGAATTACCTCATCGACGCCTACACCATCTACGCCGCTTCCGTACTCGCCGCCAACAGCGTTCTTCGAAGCTTATTCGGTGCCGTATTTCCTCTATTTACTACCTGCATGTACAACAACCTGGGCATCCACTAGGCAAGCACGATACCAGCGTTCTTGACTCTAATATGTGTGCCGTTTCCGTTTCCATTTTTCAGGTACGGACCCGCAATCAGGAAGAGGTGCAAATTTGCGCGGGAGACAGAGGAGCCGATGGCCGAGATGTCGGCAGCGCAGGAGGAAGAAGGGGGGGGGGGTGTAAAGAACGAGGAGAAGAGGGGAGCGCAACCGCAGATGCCCGGGGAAGAAATTGCGGCGGATGGAGCGGATATGCACGATCAGGGGAGGGACGTCGAGAAAAGTGAAGCAGGTAGATACTAGTCCATGTGTTTGTTTCATATCTTGATTTGTTGCTTCAGCGATTGGTTAGGGGATTCTGTGCAGCATTCAGCGAAGAGCATTAGCCCGGGTGTTTGTATATGTGATGTTGATTAATATAGGGAACCAATATTTGCACACCCAGTTTCCATACATGCACGCCCAATTTCACTACATAAACACCCATTCAAATTAGAATTAATTATACCGATACCTCGATCGCCTAGAAATACCTTTATTTGTATGAGTGCCCCACCAAGAATTAAGTACCTGCAGGCAACGACGTCATTCTTCATCAAATTCATCGCGTTACAACGTCTAACATATTACCAGATATCTAATCTACCTATCTACCTTCCTCCTACCAATGGATCTCACGCCGCCGCCGGTAGGGGAGCTCTACACCAGGCATGAAAAGCTCGTTCTCGCTGCCAACAACCACGCCGGCCCCCAAGGTTACGCCGTCGTAACCAGGGCGAGATAGAGGGAGGGAGGGAGCTAGGGGGAGGGGCAGAGGACGAGGTAGGGGGGGTGACGAAGGTTCAGCTATTGTAGAGCAGATTCCGGAGTTTCAGGAGCAAGCGCCAGGTGGTGAAAATAACAGTTGATCCCAGAGGTACTTAATTCTTGGTGGGGCACTCATACAAATAAAGGTATTTCTAGGCGATCGAGGTATCGGTATAATTAATTCTAATTTGAATGGGTGTTTATGTAGTGAAATTGGGCGTGCATGTATGGAAACTGGGTGTGCAAATATTGGTTCCCTTAATATATGTATATATTTTTATACATTTACAGATAAGTGGTAAGAAAATCACCCGCAAACGGTCAACTTTCGATAATGGTGGTATTAAAGTAGACATCCACGATGTTATACGACTATCTATGTTGACTTGGATCACAACATTCCACAAGAACCTTGGCTCAAAACCAATCCAGCAAGCAGGTGAGATAGCATCCAAACACCGGTCCTTGACTACTACCGAAAGCAACCAGAACACCTCAACCCTCTGGCACAACATCTAAAATCCGCACGCAAAAACAATCGTAATAATTTCAATTGTGTGCCAAAGCGATAGCCGAGGAGTACAGCTATTTGAAGGAAAAGGGGGTTATCAAACTACCGGGGGTGAGTGAAGGAATGGAAGTGTGTAGGGAGTTTGGGGTTTGGTTTGGAATACGATGCGTGTATAGATGAGAGAGAGAGAGGGATGGGAGGAGGGAAGATGGGGCTGAAGAAGAAGAAGAAGAAGAAGAAGAAGAAGAAGAAGAAAGGGGTTATGCATGTTTAGGGGGTTTAAGCAAGGGATAATTGTTATAGGAAATATGAGGAAAGGATGCTAAGCAGTCTACATGGAAATCTCCAAGTGGAAAAACTCGACAACTATGATCAATGACTCCGCAAGCCATGTGCGTGCGACAAGGAGAACTGGGGACATAACACTTGGAATGACTCGGGTTTGACTTCTCGTACCCAATCTGTTAGATAGTCAGATAGTTGGTCTGGCGTACCTGGCTGTTGGTTGTTGGATAATGACGTTGCGACAAGCCTCTAGTTAATTGGGGGAGGGGAGGAATTCGAGGGAGTAGAATCAACTACGGAACCATAGAAACATCCAATGGATTAACAAGCATTCGCAGTTGCCTCTCTCTGAAATAGTTGTTCATCTCCGTTCACTACCAAACCACCAATTCTAGCGCATACCACCCCTCACACCCCCTCCCCCACCAGCACATCTACCGTCCTCCTCTTCTCCCGATCAACCACCACCCCTTTCTCCCCAACCCCCATCCCCGCTAACAAACTTCCTTGCACAAACTGGCTTGGCTTCACCACATCAATCATCGGGCCCTTGGCCTGCCGATCTCCAGACATGACGCCTCGTCCCGTGCCTGTACCGCCTTGAGACTTGCCGGTTTTAGCCAAGAGGCCGGCCCCTGTGAAGGCGGGTATGTCGTCGTTGCTGTTGTAGGCTGCGCGCTCGGGGGAGGTGTGGGGGCTCTCGGGGTTGCTGAGATGAGAAGGACGGGTGCCGCGGAGGGTATGCGTTTGTTGGGTAGCGGGTGATCTTTCCCGTGGTCGTCGCCAAGAAGTAGTCGGCGGGATTGGAATAGCAGTCTCAGGGCTTGTAGCTATATCCACAAGACCCCCAGGGGGCAGTTGCTTGGGTATGATGCCTCGACCTTTCCTGGAGTGTTGAGGCGGTTCAATGTACTTTGGTGTTAGATCGATAAGCGGTCTCGGTTTTTGGCGCTGGGAGGAGCTGCGTTTGAGTTCATTGATGGCGTTGGAGCTGGTGGCCGGGGAGTTGCCGGAGTTAGGATGGTCGACTGTAATAGGGTAGTGGTTGGGCTGGGTTTGGACAGCTTTCTGGCGCTGGCTGTAGGTTCGGCCGAGAAGGCTGGCGGGCTCAAAGGGCTCAGGTTCTAGGGCTTGTTCTGCGTGGCTCTGAATCAAGGTAGGCCCGTGTTTGCGAGTGGTGGCTTCGCCAGTGAGGGCGTCTTTGGTGAGCCTCTTGGGGAACGACACTGGAGGGGCTCCTCGATCTCTGACAGCTTTGACTCGTATCTGATTACTCTGTGCCGGACCCACAGCTCCCATAGTGGGCGCTGGAGCCAAGGGTAAACCGTGATGAGAGCCATTAGTGTGCTGCACACGGTTTACGGCTGCGGGAGCCTTAATCGAGTTTCTTCGGTGGATACTATTCGCTGTATGGACATTTGCCACTTTCTTCTGGCCTTCTCCCAACACGTTGACCAGATACCAGCTTCTCCATTCCTGGACTGCTTTGTACCAAGACGTAGCCAGCTTCCTATCACTGGTGGAGAAGAAGTGAACGAAATTGGCAGTGCTCATGAACATGCTGGACTTCTGCTGACTTTTGACAGCGAAGCAAACTTTCTTCGGCGGCTTGATTTTTTTAGCCATCTGACGCGGCGTTGGAGCATAGATATCAAAATCAGACAAGTGGCAGATATTGGTCGTTTCACCTACAAGATTCTTGGCTAAGACCACTTGCCCATCTGACCGTAGGGTGATCCATCGTTTGTCCCACTTGCCTGGCATTTGTGAATGATATAAATACACTGAAGTATCTCCGGGCTGCTCTCTTGAAACGCTCCTTAAATCTAAGTCATCGTCATTGCCTCCTGTGGGCGAAGGGACAACGATCAATACATTCTGTTCATCATTATCCCACGAGTTCAGTACATCGCGAATATGCTCGTATCTTCTAAGAGGCCGTTCTAACCCAACTTGCTTGAAAGACTCGAGTAGTACTACCGAATTTGGGTCAATTATTCCGGGCAGTTTGCTTGAAGCAAAGCGAATGACATCAACCGGAGTTGTTGACGGCGTGATAGTAATCGGAATGACACTATCCTGACACTTGACCATGACTCTCCGCTCACCAGCGTTGACGGCGGATATGGGTGCATCGAAACTAGGTACAGGCGCAGGCGCTACACTCTCTGGTTCAATAGGGATAGGAAAAGAGATAGTCCGCTTCAGTTCAGCTCTGCTGTCGGATCCAGTAGCTTTACTGATACTGCCCGCCATCCGCTGAGTGAAGCTCTTTTTAGTTGATAATATCGGTCTTGAAGTAGGTTGCCTTTGCTTGTGCTCCCGGCTAAGAAACCCCAGATCTTCGGACTTTATCGCTGGTTGGTTGATCGGTTGAGCGCCCTGCCGCAGGCTTTGGCGTCTCTGTCTATGGCCACATGTTCTCTCCAGCTCTTCCCGCCGACGTTCGTCATAGCCAGCTCCCTTCATCCGTCTACCGTCGGTCTGTTCTTTACATAGTATTTGTGCCTGACAGTTATCATCGCCATTAACGGCGTACCGAGCTTCAGGCCGCGCTGCGTTTTCGGAGAAATTCCGAGGATGTACTCCTGCCGTTGGCGCACTGGTCTGCACTAGATTCGATAAGTCTCTCTGGCCTTCGGGAAGGGATCGAATGCCTCGAGATTGGGAAGACGCAGTAGTCGCTCCTGCGAGCACATGCCTCGGAGCGTCTTCCACAGTCTTCCCTTGGCTACTATCCTCACGTCGCCTCGGTATTGCTTCCAGGTCCAGATCGGGTTCGTTATATGGGCCAGAACTAGACTGTGATTCTGCATGCGGCCTCTTGTACAAGGGGTTCGTGGGCATAGGTGGAGGGTCAGCTTGGTTTTTGACTCGACGGTTTCCCCGATACCTCGACATGCTTCGTGCAATTGTCTCATTTCTAAGAGGTGCAGGATTCTCCGTTTGGACTACGGCAGGCATTGTCGCTATCACAGAGGAACCAAGTGTTGATGGAGAATATCTTGGAGTATGTTGCTGCGACTGGGGATACGTCTGTACCTCAGTCGACATCTTGGGTCCGTATTGCAATGAGGTGGTCTAGTTTGAGGCATCTGCGATGTTTGTGACAAGCAGTGAATAATTTCCATAGGGGGGGGCCAATTCCAAGAATTCGTTTGCGGATCCACGCGACTTGCATTAATCTATATAGGGCTGTTGTGTACTGTATCTTAGCGTCTTTCAGCGTAATTTTGACAGCCCACTGGTACCGTATCATGATGTGCCCTCATACTACTGTATCTTTGGCAGTCACATCTGTAGGAGTACTGTACTGTACAACGTCCTTGCCCACGATCATTAGTCTTAGAAGTTCGCTCTTTCTGTTCATTTCGAAGCGCTGATGGTCGGGTGTATCTATGGTCGTGCGTCCAAAGCCATCGCCGTGAACCACCATCCATACATTCGTAGCAGCGTCTCCCCATTAAGATTACCAGACAGCTTTCTCATTCTACTTGGTTCAATCTCCCATGACCTTATTTCTCTTCCTTGTTTCTACGCCTGACTGCCTTCTTCTACCCAATGATAGCATCTTGGAAAATAGTTCCCCCAAAACAACATAAGACTCTACTTCAATGAGAGATCGAAGCAGAATACGAGGTGAACTGATGGAGGATAGATGGTACTACGCCTTGAAGAGACCGCAATGGTTGATGGAACATGGGGCGGACGGAAAAAAGGTACATCAAGACATGATCATCAAGGACACTTGGAAAAGTACTTTTGTGGACCATATGTCGAACGGTATGGTGATCGACGGCATATCGCAGATGTAGACACAAAGACTTCCAGATCTCGAAGTAAGATACAGAATGCAAATGTAGAAGCTTTGTTAGCTGTGGAGACATACTACGATGTCGTTTCGGTTGTGTTGTCCAATTCGTCTAGCAGAGGATTATACTATCACGGTACCATGTGTGGTTGGTCTGCACGGCTGCTCCAATATCACGATAATATAGGTGTAGTACAATTTTGGTGTAGAAGGGCCCCTGAGAGTCATCTAAGCACGCCTTAACAAACCGTATCTGAAGACGAATAGGGCGTAGACCACGACACTGTTTATTTTCTGAAAGCCCGTACCTCCCATTTCCTGAAATTCCGTCAGCCGGTACATGGAAGACACTTCTATCGTATCCGTGTGCATACCACCAAGCCTTGAAACTCTGCGTTTGGACATTGATCCCAAGATCTTTAAGAGTTTGACTCGACAGATGTGTATCATACGGTCTCTGCACGCTTGCTTTTGGACCATTCCCTTGTCTATCTGCTTCAATCTTGTCTTCAATTGGAAGGCCCATGATCTCCGCAAATAGCTCACATATCTCGTACTTCGTGTATCTATCCTCCGATGAAAACTGTAAGGTCCTTGGCATTTCCGACCGAGCATCGCCTGCTTCCAGGTACTTCCCAGCCACATCCTTGCAGACCCGTCCTACATCTTCAGTATTGGTGGGGTAGCGCTGAGCCCAATGATCCATACTGATCTTGGCGTTTTCCGCCTTCACCTCCTGAGCCTTCCATACCACGTCCATTAAGACGTTGATGGCACTTTCTTTAGGTTCCTCAGCTTTGCCATAGAGAACAGGCACCCTCAATACGATGCCTAAACCTGTGCTCTTGGTCGTGTCCAGTACAACTCTTTCTCCATCTAGCTTTGTTTGCCCGTATAGATTTGGAGGGCTTGGGAATGCGTCGGCTTCATAAGGAGCTTCACCTGGCACGCCCGGAAAGACATAATCAGTAGATATGTAGATGAGGAGGATAGATTGGGAAGAGGTTGCCTGAGCAAGGTGGTGGGTGGCTTCGACATTTAATTTTTGGGCTCCCTTCGGATCAGCATCACATTTATCTGGAAAGCGGTTTGCGGCACCTGAAACGAAATCAGTCCTAATTTGAGGTTCAAAGTATTACACTTCTCACTCACAGTGTATCACGACTTGGGGTCTGTGACCTCAGCATCGTCAGCTTGCATCCATGGCGAGGTGTGACCGCAATATTGCTGCCTACTTGACTTTATCTAGTACTGACGATATCGCCGCTTGGTCGGACACGTTTAGCTTGATGATGGAAGGCGGTTTCGCTCTCGAGAACCCGGTGCCCACAACGTCCCATCCAGCTTCTTGAAAAGCTTTCAACACCTGGCGGCCGAGTAGGCCCGTGGCACCAGTAACAAGTACTTTCCGTGCCATGTCGTGATATTCAATACCTTTAGATAATGCCTTTACGTGAGGACAAGCTCAACACGTGCAATGGGCTCAGTATCGAGAGAGATTCCACAACCCTGCTTGGCTGGGGTTGTTGTCGTTTTTGTAGGCCCTTCCCAGCATTGCACATTTACAGAATTATCCAACATCGAGCATTTCTATCATGCAGGTAGCATGCATTCTTGATCGGGGAGAGTTGCGACGTATACCTATCTCATCTTCACAGCCATCCATAAAGGACAGCATGCAATGAAAAGATGCAGTTTCTTCAATGAAGAGAATTTTTCAAAAATTCCGATACGAACCGAAGTCCATAACGAGTGGTCATAAAGTAGTTTTCAACTAGCAAAAACGCGATCTCGGACGAATCCTCACTGATACGCGTAAAGCCCTTGCACTTAGATGGGGATGGAAGAGAGTCGGAGTTGGCGGACAATATGTACCAGTGGGTGAAAGCCGGGTAGCACCTGGGGGTAAGGGTCCAATACACAAGGCAAATTCCTCGACACTTCCGCCCAGTACTTACGGACAGTTACGGTAGAGGCGCAGGCAGCAAAAGAACTCGAGGACCATAGGTCTACTGTTCTGCCTATCTTTTCTTTGAAGGTTCGCTACTTGACCTGCGGTACCTTGTTCTTCTGCTCTCAGAATTACGCTGAGCGAGACTGCTGACCTCTTGGGCGTCTACAGTGGAGCTCGACATAGGCTGGTCTCTACGGGCCACTGGCGATAAGACAAGAATGCTAGTTGCAATCATGGTAAAATAGCAAGTCTTTCAATGGCGCAACTCATGATCAAATTCACCCGCTTCCATGAAATTACATCCAAGAGACATTAGGCCCCTCCGTCTTCATCATCATCCAGCAATTCCTCCAATAAGGTGTCATTTGTCCCTGTCATGTCTTCGACCTCATGCTTTGTGACATCCATCTTCATGTCATCTGCCTCATCGGAAGGCACCCCTGGTAATTCAATTTGCCCTTCATCTACTACAGTTAGACCTTCTTGCGCCGGCTCAGCAATGGTCTCTCCTTCAGTACCTCCTCTGAAGGCGCTTGATTCGCCTATTACTTTGTTCAAGGCTGCCTCCAATTTGTTGAGAGCATTTCGGGTTGTCGCATCAGTCCCAATCTTGAGGTCAATGGCCTCGATGACGAGCTCGTGAGCAGATTGTAGCTTTTCTGCGTTCGAGTTGCCGGTTATGTATAGCTTGCTCAGCATTGAAAGGAGAGCTTTCTTTTCTTCTTCTAGAACATGGTCAACTATTGCATAAGCGGTCACGGAGCAATGGTCAAGCTTACTTGTGCACCCATGACTCATTGCCTTCTCGAGCAGATCCTCCACAAGACTGAGATGAACGTCGCCATTAACAGCCTTGACCTCTTTCCTACCAGCCTCGTCCCAGCTAACAGTGGCTTCATCTTGTACCACTAATTTTCTAGCATCGGTCCAGTCGGCCAACATATTTCCTACAACCGCTATTCCCACCATCTCTTCGTCCTCTTCCAATTCCTCTCCTAGGTTCATTAGAGTATGCATGATCCCTACCACAACCCTCGCCATTCTTTCCATATTCTCCCTACGGCTGTGACAATATACTGGCAGGAAGTAGCTTAACGCCTGCCTCACTCCAGCATTATCCTTCGTGGTAGGATCAAAGTAGCAGACCACAAGTTGCCTGAGAAGTTCCTCATCTTGGACTACGCTGGTCAGCATCAATTTGCAAAGAGCGGTTGTAGCTGCTGATTGAACATCAGGTGATTGCACCGCCTTCGTAGCTTTCGTAAAAACTTTGAAAACTGATTTCTGAAGTGCAGGATCGGCCGTTGGTGAGGAGAGCAGACTTGGATGTGTCGTCAACATATCAGAGAGAATATGGAGAGCGGTCACTTGAAGTGCATCATGACCCTTATTGAAGCAGTGAAGGAAGAGGCTTAGGTTTTCTTCAGCTAGATTCTAGAGCCAGAGTGTCAGTATAGGTAAGCCTTCAAGGAAAGGACCATCATACCTTATCGAGAAGGCAGCACAAACCCAAGCAGAGTAGACCACGTTCTCTGATTGGTGCTTCGTGACTCCTAACGGCTGGTACAACTAGATTGTTCAGCATTGTCACCAAATGAATATTTTGCTGTAGATTATCCTCCACATTTTGCAGCATACATTGCGCTATATGGAGGCACTTCATGTTGATCACGATTTCTTTAATGGCCTTGGCCTCGTCTTCCTCGCCATCTACGCTATTGGCCCGGACGCCGTTCTGCTTGTTGCTCGCCTTTGTCGGTGTGGTCCCGCTCATCTCTGATTGGGCCGAGTGGAAGCTTTCATCTTCATCGTTGGCGTTATCTTCTTCATTGGAGATGGTGTCATGGACTTCGGCGACAGCTTCCAGTACTACGCCACAGAACTCCCGCTCTCCAGCAGCGTCAGCGCCGCAAACGTCTCGGAGGACGTCGACAGCAAGCTTGGTGATCTCATCAGGTAATCCGGCAATGGCAAGTGTTTCCCTCATAAGAGAAAACATCTTTCTTCTACCAACTTCGTCGGAATAATCCAGTGACTTTGCAATATGAAGCAGTTGTTCCACAACGAATTCTAACTCGACCGTGTCTTCATCCTCTCCTTCACCTGAGCCGTCGGCGTCGTTACGTTTTAGACAGTCTACCAAGTTGTTCATATATCGTTGGAGAAAGAAAGCAAGTTTAGTCACCTCCGGCATCTTCTCCTCAGCAAGTGATTCATGCTTTGGTTCGCCGTCTTGTCTACAGAAGTCATTGAAACTTCTGGCCAGGAAGACACTCTCGGGGGTTAAACTGTCCCAGAATGCATTTTCGAAACTCATAGCGTCACAATAGTCTGGTCTTCCGATCCAGAACTCTTTCATAGCTTCGCCAGCCACACCATGTTCGACTGCTGAATTTACGACGTCAATACGCTCCAGCAATTCAAGCAAGCCGTCAACGCTGGGAGGAGCAGCTTCTCTAGCTGGACGACCCTTATCAGCTGTTCGTGGGCCTGCGCAGTCCTCGATCCAACGCTCTCGGAAGAGTCTTGCCGTGGCTTTCCGAACGTTCTCATCGCGGTCACGCAGACCCCACCGAAGCAGCTTCTCTCTCATAGACAGCGACAGGTGGCGGAAGTCACCCAGAGCTGGGAGCAGTCGTGAATAGAGCGCCCTTCGCGTAGCTGAATCAACATCACGAGCCCGCTCTAACAGATAAGGTAGAGTGCTTGGGGTCAAGGGTAGATTCAGTAGAAGAGAGCGGCGGACGTCTGCACTGGGATCATGCTGAAGGATCTCAAGCAGCCTCTCCGACAGGCCGCTTGCTTCGTCATCGTCGCTATCTGCGTTGTCCTGTCCTCCATCGTCTTCATTGCCAGCGAGTCGTCCCAGGCCGAGGACAGCCTGAACTCTTATCATTGGCTCTTTATCTTTTGTTCTTTTGAGAAGCCCAACCTTCAATAGGTGATAGTACTCATCATCGATTGACTCAAGCGAGTTGATTATATGCGCTATTAGCTGGGTTGAACGATAGCGAACGGTCTTTTCCTTCGAAGCCAGCAGTGGTAGCAATATGGCGAGAATATGAGAAGTCAGCCGAGTGCTTGGGGTTTCAGGAAAGGACTGTGTTTCGTCAAGCTCTTCAGGAAGAAGGGCCGCATCTATGAATGATCAGTATCTGCTCTGAGGGTTTCAATGTAATCTATCTCGTACCTTTCTCACAGGCATGTCGAAGGAACAGCCCTAGGAACCTCACGAGTTTATCGCCTACACCTTCACTTTTCTTCACACACATGAATCGGATGACACAGCGCGCAACTTCGACGTTGAAATCATCCTCCCCGAACTCCTCCTGCCTTTTGTTGCTGGGGTTGATCGGTTCGTAGCAACATGCCTCCTGTACCTTCCTCAAACTGATCACCAAGTTCCGATGGCTTGCAATTGTTCTCTGTGCATCTCCGAAAAGGTTACAGATTTGTGCTCGCAAACTTGACGAGGGTCCTTCATCTGGTATAACCACCGTTGGGGAGGAAATGCGTGACGCGGTCGACCTGCGCGAAGCTAGTGTTTGGGTTGATGGTTTGTGAGAACCTCGAGACGTAGTAGAAGCACGCGTGGATACTCTTCCTGGCATGCTGGCGACTCGTTGCAGATTTGAGACAATTGCGATTCTAGGAAAAATCAAAAGAAGAGTCAAGGTCGAGTTGGTGATGCCGGTGTAAACAAACAAAAGCCGCTAGTGCTTAGCGCCGTAAACTCCGCAAAAATGAACCCCTCCAAATCTTCCATATTCCAGCAGCTTGTTTTTACGATTTCTCCTCTTCTGTAATACCATGTTCACTAGAGGCGTGCGAAGATTTGCCACAACAGCGTACAGGATGGCAGAATTATCAGCTAAGGTTGATGCTTCAAACCAATATCGGGTCCAATTAGCCAAAGCGCAAGGCCATGTCGACGGGTTTGTTGGAGGTAAAGGTTACTTGTTCATGTACATTTGTGTCTGGCTAACCGAATGTGCATCGATTCAGCAATTGGGAACACACCCCTAATCCGCCTCAAACGCCTTTCAGAGGAAACTGGATGCGAAATTCTGGGCAAGGCGGAGTTTCAAAACCCTGGTGGTAGTGTTAAAGACCGCGCGGCTTTGTATGTGATCAAGGAGGCTGAGGAAAAGGGTCTTCTACGGCCAGGTGGAACTGTCATTGAAGGCACGGCCGGGAATACAGGCATTGGCCTTGCTCATGTGTGCCGTTCCAAGGGCTATCAATTGGTCATTTATATGCCGAACACCCAATCTCAAGGAAAAGTTGATCTTCTGAGACTTTTGGGTGCCGAAGTCTTCCCGGTGCCAGCGGTGGCATATGAAAACCCGGAGAACTACAATCACCAAGCTAAACGTCACGCCGAGAGGCTGGACAATGCAGTATGGACAAACCAATTTGATAATATGGCGAACAGGAGAGCACATATCGAAACAACAGGGCCAGAGATATGGTATCAGACTGAGGGCAAGATTGACGCGTTTACTTGCGCTACAGGAACAGGTGGAACGCTAGCAGGTGTTACAAGATATCTAAAGGACATGTCTAATGGCAGAGTAAAGTCATTCTTGGCAGATCCACCAGGCAGTGTTCTACATGCATACATTACTAATGGGGGCAAAATGATTGAAAGGACTGGCTCCAGTATCACGGAAGGTATTGGTCAAGGCCGTGTCACAGATAACCTTCAGGCAGACATCGACCTTCTTGATGGTGCACTACATATTAGTGACGAGAAGAGCATAGAAATGGTATATCGATGTCTTGACGAGGAGGGACTTTATCTAGGTTCCAGCTCCTGTCTGAACGTCGTTGCGGCAAAAGAGGTGGCGGAGAAATTAGGAAAAGGGCATACAGTGGTTACGATACTTTGTGATGGTGCTTACAGATATGCTGACAGACTTTTCTCAAGAAAGTGGCTGCAAGAGAAAAATCTACTGGGTGCTATACCACCACACTTAGAGCGATACATTGTGTTGCCCTAATCATTTAACTCAAGCATAGCGAAATGGACTCGATCCAAGGCTCGCCCAGAGATACCTCAGAGTATCCGAGAAGCTTTTCCCGTCATAGAGGATGATGAGAAATTTGAACTAAAGCAACCTTCTTGCTACCATGACTGGTAATCAGATTCTCAATGAATGCAACTATATGACGGGCTTCGAAACCGTCCCGCTTTACTGCTTCCTTCTTCTGGATCATCCTAGCTTTCTTTACTGGAATATAAGTTGTTGTTTCTTCTTCGTATGATCAACATCAACCATTATCATTCACCGCACCCTTGATTGCTATATGAATTAAGTACCACACCGATTCATATTATATTCCCACTCAGCACGAGCTCAGTAGTGTGAGTAATTTTGATAGTTGACCATAGGATCCGGCCTTGAGCAGTTTAGCATGACAGCAGAGCCGAAATTGAAGGTACTAAGGAAGAGCAGCTCATCCAGGACGGCAGCTGTCAGTGAATACCAAGATGTAACCTCAACACTAATTCTTGCCACAACACATGCCTTGGCCGTTCCCTTACAACAACCAGCATCCCAATATACTTCAGAACAACAACAGAATATAGCATTTCGTATTACAAAGAAGTCTTGCGTTCATTTTTGCTAAGGATATTACATCTTCTATCCCACTTTTTGCCTACGACGTCTCTGACTGACCGGAATGGAAGCCTCAACTCGCTCACCAGACCCACCAGCAGGCCTACTATCCCTCTCAACAGAAATCCTGATCATGATCGCCGAGGAGCTCCGATACCTTTTCCAGCGCTGTAACGCATGCAATACAACGCAGGCAGTCTGGCGCACCGAATCCAACTTCGTCCCCATGGCTCTTACCTGCCGTCGCTTCCGCGATATCCTTAGCGCGTACGCATTTGTGCCAAAACGTTCGCGGGGGAACTGCCTCATGGCAACTTTCACATGCCCTTGCGTGTTGGCGCGTATGAGTGCCATTGCACAGGAGCCGCTGGCAGCAAATATTGAGGCGGCTGCGAAGATAGAGGAAGAGGCTACAAGAAAAGAGGCGGAGGAAGAATCTGCGGTATTAAGATATCTATGGAAGCGCCAGGCACGAAACCCGCGGCGAGGAGGTCGTCGAGGGGGTTCTTCGAGAGGGCGTGGAAGGGGATAAAGGAGCACTTTGGATCACGAGGTAGCGTTGTACGCATCCTATGGCGAAGAATGACTGTTTCTAATACGAGGGTAATATTTGCATAGCCCTTTCGCCTCCACCTTGGTTCGCATTGGAAATGTCGTGGGGCGAATAATCCCTGGTGCTTAAGGACGAACAATGTACACATGACGCTGGATAATCCAATCGGCCCAAGATCTATAGATCTTAGTGTCATACACCATCATACAGGATCCTCAGCAAAAGCCAGCAACGTAAAGATAATACATTTCCCATATGGTCCCATTCCAGGAGCCACCAACACTCCAGCGTTTCCACACACGACAAAGACCTCTCTTTCTTTTCGAAAAACCATGACTAATAGAGGGAGAGTTCTTCTCGATAATCACGCATCATAGATTTCTTTGTGTCCCATTTCATAGAGCGTCATATATCATACTTGATCTTCGGTGGACGGACAAAGAATGGGCTCCGTAGAATACAGGGCTGTTCTTTACAGGGGCTTTGGTCGTTTACTGGTAGATTTGTACATTACACCTCACGAAATTCACTTCTGCACCTCTCCTCATGAGACATAAACATGTAAAGACCCAAAATATACTCAATGCACGTGCAGTAGACACCGCCACCCTTCCCATACCACCCAACAGGAAAAACCCCCATACCGGATCTACAGTACAACCTCGATATATGAGAGAGGACATGGAAACCTAACACATCATATAGTTCTCACCTCATCAATTGCCCCCTAAATACTCTCACCTTGTTGAGTCTCCCACCTCACCACCGTTAATCAAGTGCACGGTGCTTCGTTTTATGCGCGCCGCCAGTGCATATTACTTACCCGCTCTTCAACTTTGGAACCTCAAGTCTCCTCCCAGGCTGGTTACAAGGTGAGTACAAGGAAACATCAAGCATCCGATCTTACATGCGTATGATCACACAGCCTTGCATTCCATTCATTCATCACATATTCCTACGTACTCCTAAGTCTACCACGCCCCTTTGTACACCGACCACCTCCAGTATACCACCCTATGAAGAGTAACCCACAAACATGACGCTAGCAAATGCAAATGCAAGATGCCCACCGCGAGTCCTTTACAATACTCCAAAAGCATTGCGCTCTGTAAAACTCCTTTGCCCAATCACGGACGTAGATATTCCCAGTATATAAACAATTCATCCCCCTTATGCTTCCTTTTCGTTAAGCTCCTTCTGCCGCTTCGTCTTTAGGTCGGGATGATTCGCCAACCCAGCCATTAATTTTCCCAATGCCCCCCTCGCAGGTCCCGCATGAGCTTTGGCTGATGCACCATTCTCGATAATATCCAGATCCTTCCCCGTTGTCGTCGCCGTCGTAGGAGCTTTATCTAGCGGACGTTCGTTGTGGTCCATTTCGCTAATATTCGAATTGCGCCTTTGCATTCGCTTGGCGGCATCTTCGTCTTCCTTTTTGTGTAGGGAATCCGAGGGAAGGAGGATGGCGCGGTCGAGGGCATAAGGAAGTCCGCGATGCCGGCCCCGCACCATCATGGCCATAACGACGACTTTGGAGACGACGGTAAATTCGCTGCTGAACGAAGCGTTGATGTTGGGGTAGCCAAGGGAGAGCCCGACGGTGCCGTACGCGGAGACGATCTCGAAGAGGCAGGCGAATAACGTGAAAGCGCTATCGTTCGGATTCTGCAACTTCGGGCCCTCCGCAATCGCAATGATAAACAGTCCCAAGAATAGATACCACAAATCGAAACTCAACTGGCGACGCAAATGAGCCCCCACGTAGGAGGGCTCTTTTTCGTCTTCTTCGTTCTCGGCTGAGGAGCCCCAGATGCCTAGGGACTTTTCTTCGTAAACATTTGTGCGACGTACGGAAATGGCGATAGGGAAGACTGAGATATACATCATGATGAGATAGGAGACTTGGATGCCGGGGTGGAGGTTGGAGAGGCTGACATCGGAGAAGCCGGCGGTGCGGGTCGAAACGGCTTGGAAAAGGCCGTTGAGGACGCGGTAGCCCGGGGAGCCGATGCCTGTTACGGTGGGATCGTTGAGCTAGCGTGTATGTTAGAGAGACATTTAGAGGTGACTACTATGGCAAGAAAACTTACATCAAGGATGATAAAGAAGATGAGGTCCAGGCCATTCAGAACTACGAGGATCCAAAACAGCCACCATGTAGCGGCACTTGGGAAGAGTAAGGTGAAGCAGCGTCGGGGATGGTCAAGTAAGAACCTCAACTCCTCCCATACCCCGCTATTTTGTGGCACCAGGAATGAGCTTAGCCAGATTACGAAACGAAGCATGCATGGGAAACCAGTATTCCCGATAACAATGAGGAAGCTCCCCAGCAGGAGAGGCAACACGGCTTTTTGGAAGGAGATCATCGAATCTGGTGTGAGCGTGAAGCCGAGATCATTGAACAGGGAAGCTGGTGTGAATATTCCCCTTGGACTGCGTAAGCTTTTACTTGGAGATGGAATAACCGCTCTGCTTACCACCACGCTCGTGACAGGCCATCGCTATCAACTATAGAGCCATAAGTGGCGCTGCGTACAATCCAGGGCGCCAGGGTGACCACGCCTAGTAAATGGAAGAAAAGGTAAAACGCTACGTTTCATTGTACGTTAGCGGTAGGCCGTGAGATGAGTTCGGCGGTTTTTGACACACTTACAAACGAGTACGATGGCCAAGGTCTTCAATGAGCGGTATTCGATCCCACCGAGTTCCTCCCTTTGTTCTTCTGTTAGATCAACAAACGCAGAGTTCCGTCCTAGAGTCGGCTGCCAGCTAAGATATGGCATAGGGTCCTTTTCTCTAGAGCCAGATGCCCTCAGACTCCCAAATGTCCCAATACGCGATCTGAGCCGTGCTGAAGGTGGACCTATCTCATCTGTCGGTGTTACTTTGACTGCCTCAGAATTTCCGGTCTTCCGCAACGAGAGCTTAGGCAAATTCCCAGTGTCAGTCCTCGTGGCTGGACGATTGAGCTCGTCATTTATTATATTGCGTTCCACATGTTTACTGTTCACGGTCTCTTTGCGCTCTATTGGACTAGTAATTTCACGATTCAATGGTCCGCCATCGTCATCGCCAGCCAGTGTTTCTGGGACATCACCGCGATCAAAATCTCTAGGGCCAGGTATCCGAAGTGTCCCTTTATCCTTGGGGTTCCTTTGGTTCTCTAGAAAAGCGATGTGCTGTTCCGGAGTTAGGCGTTGGGGTACACTTTCTAGCGGGGAACCAGTGCCTCTTTTCTTGTCAACTTCGTCAGCGAATGTGACTTCTCTGTGAAACGTGGGTGGTTGTTGTAGAGGTGGCTGGGCGTGGCGCGTAGGTGGCTCGACAGCATCTCGCTGACTTGACGATGAAGCCGTCGCACTATCAAGTCCTTTATTGGGGTTTACTTTGTCTGTAGCATACTGGCTGTCTGCGCTGTCATTTCGAGACTCTCCATTATGCAGGACTACAATGTCCCGTCCATTGACACCTCGTTCCAAGAGTCCTGGATCTTGAGTGTCTTTTCTGGCCTCGGTTTTGGTACGAGATCGAGTGCGTGTACGACCCATGCTGTGCGCCTCTCTGACGACGTGCTGAAAGCGCTGTTCGAACCAGTACAATCTAACGAAGACCACAAATGTATTGATGAAGATTGGTGTGGCTATCATAGCAAGGAAGTAGAAGACAACCTGGTGATATGGTAAGCAAGAGCTGCGGTCGAATGGTCACCGATTGCGATTACCTGCTGATATGTATTGAGTTTGTTTACATCGATCCTGCAGAAATATTAGCACCAGCATCCGCACGGGGAAAGCATTGGGAGGTAAGGAGGTTTTACGGGTTTAGCCCACTTTGCGTTGCACATCCAGTGGCGAAGAAGATTGCGTCAATGTAGGCCAAGTTACCAGCTGGGTATAGGAGGATTGATCCAATGATGCCAAGGCAGAGTATGTACATATCTGTACCAGCTTCCATTAGCGCCTTCCAGATCTTCTAGACAATAACCATCATCTAGCTGGCGTACAATGTATTGTGAGAAAACTGAGGCGCCGCTTCTTGAAGGGCGAGCCCGGGTTGTGCGCCTTCACCCATTCGAAGGATTCAAGGAAAGGGCCGAACATGGTGAGGGAAGGCTGAACGCCCAACAAGGCGCCAACTGATTGGTAAAACGAACAGAGGTTAAGCGGGATACAAAGGTATGCGGGGATGAATCGTTGGAAGCTGGATTGAGGTGGATAGAAGACGTCGAGGAAATCCTTCCGCCACTTCTTTTTACAAGTTGGATTCTTTTCGAGTTATCATTTCGTCTGAGGGGCATTGCCTCATTGCCAATAGAAACGGCTTTTGCACAAGAATATGTACCATGATATCTAAACTTCTCAAGGGAGGTCATCAACCGGGCGGATCGATTTCCTCTCCACGAAAACCAAGGTTCCGGGCCGAGGCTACGGAATGGTGTATCGTAAAATGACGGTGTCAAACACACTAACGGCGGGTGAATTAAGGTTTCTCGCTTAAATCGCCTAATGCGGCTGCGTTTGCGGCTAGACATGGGTGAACCCAGACTGACAGCTCGAAAAGGCATTGGCGCTTAAGGCAGTCATCACCATGATACTCTGTCGAAGGATGATCATCAGACAGTCGTATATCTTTTACGATGGGCCAGTCCCACTGAAGATGCTGTGCAAGTGTATGAACTATCCTCGACTGTGCGTGAAGAGCTATGACAATCCATCAGCCATGGCATGGTTTAATTGTTCCAATATACGAAGGTACAAGTCTTCCAAGAGACGGGGGACCCGGAAAGAATTTTAACACCTTCAAGAACAAAGGTAACCGCAGTCTTCCCACCTCAAGTCCATCAGGGTCACTCGATGCCTGCTCTTCGAAATCACGAAAGCATGAAAGATGGAAAGCAATCCCTCTTGGCTTGCAGGTGAGCGTGAGAGATTGTAAGCCTGGCCGGGGGTCCCCAAATCAATGTGCAGACCGTCTCCAGTGAATCTGTAACCCTCTCATAGCGGGGTCGACTCGGGAGCCAGCTAGGGAGGGCCGAAGACCAATGAGGCTTGATTGCTTCCATTTCTGGACCTGATCTTCCCTGATCGGGCTCTTAGTAATTTCATGTAAGCTGAGTGAATCGACACCGAGTAGGGATGAGGCCGACCGATGATGCAACTTAGGTCAGACGCCATGGTAGTGACGTTTCCCAGGAGAAAACCCCCACTGAAAAACTCAACTCTCTTCTTTCTCGTTGTCCTCACCACCCCAGCGCTGTTGTCTCAATTACTACCCACTGATCAGAACAGACTATCTTACCTGTATCTTTCTTGAGAGCCTACCCATCAGAACAGACTGTTTTCCATCTATTTTTGTTGACAAACCTACCGAACTAGATAGAACAGAGATGTCTTCCCTCTATCTTTCTTAAGAAACCTACCGACTAGAACAGACCCGTCTTCCCTCTATCTTTCTTAAGAAACCTACCGACTAGAACAGACCTGTCTTCCCTCTATCTTTCTTAAGAAACCTACCGACTAGAACAGACCTGTCTTCCCTCTATCTTTCTTAAGAAACCTACCGACTAGAACAGACCTGTCTTCCCTCTATCTTTCTTAAGAAACCTACCGACTAGAACAGACCTGTCTTCCCTCTATCTTTCTTAAGAAACCTACCGACTAGAACAGACCTGTCTTCCTTCTACTTTCTTGAGAAACCTACCGACTGGAACAGACCCGTCGTACCTCTATCTTTCTTGAGGACCTACCGACTGGAACAGACCTGTCGTACCTCTATCTTTCTTGAGGACCTACCGACTAGAACCGGCCTGTCTTACCTTTACCTCGTGTGGGAACCTATCGATTCGAACCGGCTGCCTTACCTTGATACCTAGCAATCAGTATAGACTGCTTTGCCTATGCCAATCCTGATACTTATCGACCAGCACAAACTTTGTTCGCTTGTGTCTTTTTTGATACCTACCTACTAGAACAGACTCCGTTTACCTGTGTCTTTCTCGATAATCTACCGATTAGAACCCACAGCCTTACTTGTACCGTTCTTGACGTTGAGGCATTCGGAGCTTTGCTCTTTTCGAACTTGAGGACTATACATAGGTGTTATGTGTGGTATCGCCCTCAACCCCCAAAACGTTGAACCTGGCGAGCCACGAAGGTACGATACAGACGTGTTCCTAGTATTCCCCCGCGACCGTCGCGAGAACCGTCGCGAGAACAACTACATTCTGTCCGAGTGGGATATCACAATCCCAGAACAAGAGGAAAGGTCGAGTACTGTCTCTGGCCCATCATCCGGAAACGGTGAAAGTCCAATTCAGCCATCTGAACAAACAGATAAGCAGCAGTCAACCACTGCCAATAACCAACGAAACTCTCCTCCATCAGACGATACCTCCAACACACCATCTCCCAAGGCAGGCAAAAAGTCTAAGAACTCTACGTCGAGAAAGCAGCGTCATCACGAAGTAGCTGAGTCCACGCCGCGCAACGAAGAGAGCTCGGCCCGCAACATTTCCTCTAGGAAACAGGTGAGTTTCGACTTGCCGAACTCTACCATTGGCAAGAAAGTCCGCTTTGCCATGGACTTTATCACCCCATCCCGCGCTTCTTCCGGTTCCTCCTCCTCCTCCTCCTCAACAATCTCCGGGTCGAAGGACTCATTTGTGGATGCAAGTCATCCAAATGTTCCCATCGACGCCAATAGCAACGGGCATCATGCGCCCAAATCTTCCACCTTCAAGCTGCCGCCAAACATGGTAGCGGAGTCGGCGGCTCGCCACCGACGAGACAAGAGGCCCGACCCAACCCGCAAGGTGAGGGAGTGGAAGGTGGAAACCCCGGCGCCAAAAAGCGCCGCGCCAAATGTCGAGGCCACCAGTCGGCAACGCCGACCAGGGACCCCGTTTGAGTACGCGACGGAGGAGGAGGACGAGGAGCTGGACAGCGAGTTGGGGAGCTCGGTCGATCGTGGCTCCGCCGTCCCGTCTTCGCGGGAACAGCTAAGGAGTTTCCACACGGGTAGAAATACCAAGTGGAATTCCGGAAAGCTTGACCATTCGCCCGCTGTCACCGACAGCGACCTGTCCAGCGAGCTGGGCAGCAATGTCGACAAATCGCGGCCAAAACCTTCGTGGTACCGGGCCCCATCTCCCTACCAGCTCCCCTCTGTGTCCGAAGAAACGGAGGACCGATACGACCCCTTGCTCGGCGTCACCTGGCGCTCTGTCTAAGTGGACGGATTCATGATTGGCAGCAACGCGTAAGTACCCCTATTCTACTTCTCTACTTACCCTGTATCTCATTTCCCCCCATCCCGGCCCTTTTCACTTGCACCTCTCTTTCCACTACCCGACCTCTCACACTCACTCCTTCGATGCCCCATCTCCCCACACCTGAAACACTCAACATTCTTACTCCCACTTCCCCCACCACCTCCGGAAATCGCTGATAGTTTATTCAGTTTCACTACCTTGCTCCTCCGCCGCTCCGCCTGCCTCGCCGCCTCCGCCTTTTTCTCCTTCTTCCTGGCTTTCCTCTCGACTTTCTCACCATCCGACTCATCGCTATCCTGGCTATTTCCTTCCTCCTGTGAGCTTGATGACATGGACGTGTCAGGGATGTCCTCTGTACCGCGCTGGCGCTTGTAGATAGATACCCCACTTGTTAGCTTAATAAACCACATATTCGAGAGCTGCAGACTGAAAACAAACCTCCAATTCCCTATTAAACCTCCCCCAGCTCCTCCTCCCTCTATCCCCCTCCCCATCAATATCCCCCCACCCCACATCCTGCACCCTCATTCCCGCCTCTGCCTTCCCATCCCCACTATCCACATAACTAAACACCCACCGCGTCTCCCCCCTCTCCTCCCCCAATCTCTCCACTGCCTCGCTCTGCTTCCTTTCCTCTTCCTCCAGCGCCGCTCGTATAGTCTCAAGCTCTGATACCGGCGCTGCGGGCGAGGATACGCTAGCATCATCATCAGTGGCGACGGTGGTTGTGGGGAGAGAGGGTCTTTGGCGCTTTTTGGGGGGTGCATCGTCTGTGGTCGAGGGCGTGGTGGGAGAGGAGATGGAGGCGGCGCGTTGCATGAACTGTCTGGGGGTTAGAGCGGGGTTTTTGGGGAGGGAGGGTAAATCGGACTTTCATGGTTAGGAGGCGGGAGGACATGGATTTGGGGGCGCGCCCGGTGGCGGAGTTGGGAGGGGTGGCCATCGTTGTTTGTTTGGTGGGATGATGGACGAGTGAGAGTTGTGGGGTGGCTGTGGGCTGTGGGCTGTGTGAGATTGATGAAGTAGTGGTATATGGTGAGTGTTGTGCGCTTTCTGAAACGTAGCAGTCGCTGGTTTAGCACAATGGTGTGACTTTCGAACCTGCTTATACGTTGATATCCGCCAGATTTGCCTTCTCAGTTCTCACAAGTTCGGTCCAAAAGCCTTCAAAGCGGAGCGGGCCGCACCTTTCTCTACGGTAGGTACCTCACACTCCGCCCATCAAACCTTTTAATTTACGACCAATCCAACCATGGGCTGACTCACCTCATCCCCCAGGACCCCTCCTCCCCAAACCATGCCAGTCTAGCAAATCTCCAATGGGCGGCAAAGCCTTCACCTCCACCCCGCATGCCCTCTCCGTCCCTCGCCTCCCCCCACCTCTCTATCAGAGTCTCAAAGCAAAATACCTCGCCCTTCTATCTCAATTCTACGCACATGCTGCCGTGCCGCTTGAAGCGCCCGAGAAGGGGAATTATGGGGATATCGACATCCTCGTGTCTGTGCCCTTGACTTCTGGTGCTGGACCCGATGCGCTAGCTACGACCCTCGAGGCAAAGGCAGTCGTGCGGTCTGGACCCCTGACCAGTTTCGCGGTGCCATATCCCGGCTCAGATGGCAGTTATGTACAACTGGATATCCACAAATGCCCCCCTGAGACATTTCGCTGGCAGCTTTTCCATGAATCGAATGGGGATTTGTGGAACATGCTCGGCACTAAGCTTCGCCCCTTCGGTCTTACAGCCAATGACGTAGGTTTTCATGCGCGTGTGCCAGAGATCGAGCATGAGGACAGAAAAAAGAGTTTTGTGTTGCTGACCACGGAGCCGGATGCTGTGCTGACGTTCCTGGGCCTCGATGGACAGATGTATTGGACGGGGTTTGAGACGGTGGAAGGGCTGTGGAGGTATGTTTGCGGATGCAGATTCTTCACTCCGGGGGCGTATAGGAGGGGGGACTTGAAGGCGAATGATCGGAAGAGGATGGGGCAGAGGGAGGGGTACAGGCGGTTTGTGGAGGAGTGGGTTCCGAGGATGGAAAGGGAGCGTAAAGATAGAGAGAGCAAGGAGGGGGGAGGAATGCACGATGAGGGGGTGACTAGGGAGGGCGTTTTGGAGGAGGCGCTGGAGGTGTTTGGGAAGAGAACGGAATACGAAGGACGTGTTGATATGTGGAGAAAGGAGAGGGCGGAGTTGGCTCGCAAGCGAGAAGAAAAACAGGAGCGAAGGGCTAGGGCTTTGGAGGATGAGGTGTATGCGGATGCTTGGAAGAGTTGCTTGGAAGAGCGGTGATGTACCCTTGGAATTCGTTCCTGTAGGGAGGATTCGAGACAATGGCATTCTGGCTTCATGGTGATTTGCCCAGCCACAATCGCAGTTTACAAACGTAGTCGTGTGCCTTCTCTACCATAGAACTGAAGAGCTTCATACAAATAGAAGACTGTACATAAAATAATCACCGCTGCGCAAACGGCTCATCCGTTACCCTCTGGCTCTCGGGCACCTCCGCCGGTCCTCCCGCCGGCTCAAGTGGGTACGTCGTCGATGGCAAGCTCTGCAAATATTTCCTATGCTGCTCTTTTGCCTACCGCACCCCCATATCATTAGCCCTCCATTACCCACAACCCAGATCCCTTTCTCTCCCTACCCAACCATTTTCCAAGGCAATGTACCCTATAACTTTGGAAAAAGGAAAAACTCACAAACGGCAGTCCGCAATAAGTACACCAATTAATCTTCGGCTTGTCTACGTTAATGAAAATCCGAGGATGCCCCAAGGGTCCTCCTCCACCGTCGCAGGCGACCTTGCGCTCTTTTGTCCAGCGAACGGGTTGCTGGTGGATGAGTGAGATGGCGGCTTGTGGTTGTGGCTATATGATCCTATGAATCAGCGTAGATCTTCCTTCATATCCCTATCCCCTATCCCCAATCCAATTATCCAACCATCTCCCCTACCCCCACCGGTCCGCCCTCTCTCAACCCTCACTCCTTACCCCTTTTACGTTATCACCCTTCATCCCTTTTCCCCAGTCCCTTCCATAAAACCACATACCTGATACTCCATAATCGTCTGCTCAAACCTCGGCCCACTCATCGCCAGCTCACGGGGCTGCTGGCTCCGACTCCACACCTCCTTCCGATTCGGCGCCTGCATCGTCCGCTGCCTCTCCGCATCCTCCGGCATCTCTTGCAGCGGCGCATCGCGCGCGCCGCCCGTCGAGGTCGGCACGGCGTTGGTTTCCGAAACGTTTTGTACGGGCGCGGGGGGGTTTGGGTCGTTGGTTGGGACGCGGTCGGAGTGGCGGGAGGCGGTAGAGTAGAGGCGGGGGGGGAAGCGGAGAGGCAAGAGACGTTGGATGGTAAGGCGGAGGGTAGGAGGCATGGTTAGTGGGTTGTGGGATGGAGGGGGCTTGGTGGTGAGGGTTTGGGCCCTTTGCAGCCCTGGACCTCAGACATGTGGGGCTAAGCCCCTACAGGGTTAGCGCTTTGCTTACTACAGAAGCTGGTGCTGCACTGAGCTCGCGAAGTAAGCAGAGCTAACACGAAGTGGCTTAGCCCCACACGTCTGAGGCCCTGACGTAATCAGCCCTATGAAGTGAGACGGCGCTTAGGTAATGACCTTACCATGTCTCGCTAACCATCCACTCAGGATCCTCAAGATCACCGGTCCGTCTTTCATCCATTAAGCTAACGCTTTCTGGCTACGCTTCTTTCTTACAACGCACGCCGCTTTAAGACACAGCAGATTTCGCCAAGATGCGCGCCCGCAGAGAACGATCGCAAGCTCCCAGCCCACCTTCCAATCGACCCTCGCCCTCGCCCTCGCCCTCGCCCTCGCCCCGATCAAGTACCCCGCGTCTCAGGGATTATTCCACCCCACCTCGCTGCCCGCCGGATATGTACAAAGAATTGGCCTTCATTGAGGAGCGCCTTGAGGCTGTCGAAATTGATACTCGTAAGTTCTTGTTCTTTGCTGTAGAAGTAGAAGCACTTGTGTCATTGCTGGCACTTTTTCGATTGAAAGGCGAGAGCTGATGAGTTTTGGTTGGCTCGTTATAGTACGCAAGAACTACATCGCTTCCAAGCAAATCTACGATGATCGCGCCAACATCATTTCAAAAGTCCCACATTTCTGGGCACTGGTTTTTGAGGAGGCGCCCGAAGATATTGATTGTCGCATCCAACCTCGAGACACGGCGGTTCTCAGCACCCTAAAAGCTTTTCAAATCACTCGTTTCGAAGTAATAGGCTCAGATGAAGGCGAGCCACGAAGCGTCAAGTTCACCTTCACGTTCGATAAGAATGATTGGTTCCATGATGAAGTACTAGAGAAAACCTTCTGGTATCGTACGAGCAAAGATGGGTGGACAGGGCTAGTCAGTGAGCCGGTGAAGATACAATGGAAGGAAGGCATGGACTTGACTGATGGGCTACTTGACATGGCGGTCGGCGTGTGGGCGGATGAGACACAGGGTTCAGCAAAGTCTCCGGCCCAAGATACGCTAGTTGAAACGATGGACAATACCTCGATGGACGCGATCAGTCTCTTCGCGTGGTTCGGATATCGTGGGCGGAAGGTTAGCGCTCAAGAATCTTCTGAGGCGGTAAGGGAGGAGGAAGAGAAGAACGTGAAGGGTGGGCCTGGTGGGCCACTTGATGATGACGAGGAAGAGAACGATGAAGGAGAGCCTGACCTAAGTTCAGTGATCGAGAAGACGATCGCAACAGAGGAAGATCCGAACGACGGCGAACTAAGTTACGAGATCTTTCCTCGAGGCGAAGAGTTGGCCATAGCTCTTAGCGACGACCTCTACCCTGGTGCCATCAAGTACTTTAGTAAGTTATCAACCCCTCCATTTCGTCTCAGCAGCTAATCGGTTTGCAGCCCAAGGACAAGAGGCTGATGCCTTCGACTCCGGGGACGAGGAAGTAGTGGACTCTGACGATGAAGAGTCCGATGAACCAGCGAAGAAGAAGGCAAAGAGAAGCAGCTGATCCATTTCCTAACGTAGTCATGTAGTCATGTTTACTTTCGAAGCACGTATACCCAGGCGTGCGTGGTAGTAGTATAGTCGGTGCTCTAGATGGAATTCAATCTAGTCTTGCTTACTTCGAACATTTGGTGTGAGACATATCTGGATGAGGAAATTCGTCATGGAGTACTTCATTTAAAGTTCTGTACTTGTTCGATAAAGGCCATCGATGTAAAGGATCGCGAAGTGGAGATATGGATTTAGAAAGGATGTAGACGAGGTTTGCTCATGAGGTAAATCTCAACTTTTGCTTCCATTTCTGCTTCTGCCAGGAGTCAGACTGGGGAACTTGTGGGGATTTCCGGTTCGGATTGAGAGAATCCAAATGGGAGAAGGCGAGGTAGAGAACATACTCAGGCTGAAGTACTCACAAGGCGACTGCACGGGTACCCACCCTCATTCCTCCTCAGATATACCCTTGACACTGTTCTTCCTCAAAAAAACTTGCCAATAGATCAAGATTCGCGTTGACTTCTCTTTACCAGATCAACAGCAACAGTCGCCATCTGCCTGTATTTCTCGTGGTTGGAAGTGTTGTCAACAGCTCAAGTATAGAGCTGTGATTCTACAAATCGAGGGAGTAAAGGAACAGAGTATTTCTAGCTCGTTTCCTTCACGAGTTGCCAGGTTCCGGGCCCAAGATCTCTATGATGCAGTGCATGACTTGCCATGATAATGCAAGGCAAATTACCAAACAGATTTGATAGCCACAACAGGGTGCGGAAAAGTAGGAAAAATCTGTCAGCATTGGCATGCGTCTTGCCCATCTACTTAGCATTCTACAAGTCAAGCTGTGGAAATCATACGCAAAAAGGAGTGAAGAGGGTCCAAAACGCGCACCAAAGCCGTGATTCCTGCACGTCTACGGAATACTCGGCATCGAGCCAGTCAAGAAAACACATGCGTTGACAAATCATGTACTCCTCCCCATGCAGTTGTACACCAGCGTGCGTTCGACCCATGAACGCTCAAACGAGGCGGTTCATGATCGGCTTTGCATCACTCCCCTCAGCTTATGCACTTCCAGTCATGCTCCGAGACTGGCCGGATTAGAGCTGTGCATGTGGTGCTAGTGTGCATGAAGGGATGTGGATACTGTTCCTAGCGGTGATTTTTGTTGCCGCCTGCTCTTCCGGGAGGAGTCGGGTTGTTGCCTGATAGGTGTGAACCTGAAGGGGTTTGGAGAAGCTAGGATAAGGTTGGGATTAGGGTTCAGGTTGATGTAAGAAGCCGTTTGAAGATTTGACAATGTTTTGACTGGTTGTGAATTCCTTTTGCCGATTGGGAAAGACACGTTAGTGACGACGCGAGTTGTAACTGGTGCGATGGCTTGCAGGTTGTACGGAGTAGAGGAGTAACCAGTGTGACTCCGATGACAGGTTGCAGTACAGGGTTTGGGTCATATCCAGTTGCTTAATTTTTTGGTTTCATCGTGCTCTTGTGTCGTCAATGGCTGCAAGCCTCATTCATATCAAAACAAAAATGGTGTTCCTAACTCGATCAATGACCACGCAAGGGTCCTTGCTTGCAACGAGTGTTGTCGGTTCTGCTTCTAAAGTCTTCAAGAAAGGGAGCGGATCCCTAAAGCGCTAGAAGAGCCGAGATTCTGTAAACATACCAACCATCCTCAGAATCTATGCGCCAATAAGATACAATCCTCGGTTCAATGAAGGACTTCCAGAGAACTTTCGATTTATTCCAACAAAAATAGGTTGCATTCGACTTCCCAAAACTCGGAGACTGCGATACGCTAGACCTGTCTTGCAGTAGGCTAAAATGAAACCAATGTTCTTCTAAACTGGCAACCCCTTGTTCTCTTCCACAGAACCCGGGATTTTGCATGATCTAGGCAGATCTAAATACTATCAATGGGTTCAGGTTCAGCAGGCTAGGCTTCATGATAATCAGACCACGAAAGACCACGGGGATCGCTGGCAGCCTCGCCTTCCTAAGACCCGAATAATTGAGCATTTGGAATTTTGATTCAGAGACGGTGATGCATATGAGGCGAAATTTCCGCAACCCATATTCTCCTGAAGTGGTTATTGACATGGAGGTACAAAACCTTGTCCTTGGAATGAGGCTCGGAAATGCCTATATGTTTTATGAGACGTCGATAACATATTCAGGTTCTAGTCGCGTGCTGGGAAGCCTTTTGACACGGTTGTTGGCGCCAGCTTGGTATCCAAGACGGAGCGCCTTCAGGGATACTACAGTCATCAGCAGGCAGGCTTGTCCAAGTAATAAGGACGTGGAATCAAAGAATAGAACAAAGCAGCGGCGGTCATTAGCGTCTAGCTGGCTAAATTGGCACTAAGGTTCAGTCTCGCGAACAAGACTGAGTGGAATTTGATAGCTCACATCAAACGTCTGAAAATTCTGGTTGATGGGGCAAATCAGCGATCGTTGTCGTTGAAGGCCTTACCTTAGTTGGTATACTCGGTTGGCGTTTTGACCGGTTCAATCACGCGACGGTGCCTATGCACGAACCATAACATCCTGGCTTGCAGTCTGAAAATCTCTCGAGGTCAAAGAGTTGGGGTATGAGATGATAACAAATAAGAAGGCAACGGCCGCTGGTTGGGGAAAGTAGCTCCTAGCCACACAAGAAGAAGAAGAAGAAGAAGAAGAAGAAGATGATGATGATGATGATGATGATGATGATGAAGATGAAGAAGAAGAAGAAGAAGGTGTTGGTCGATGTGGTCTTACTTCTCCACAACAATTGACTTTTCAACGGGTTCTGCGAGCCTCTAAGGTAGGTAGTACGGTAGTATGTACAGTAGTACATAGTGCTTACGAGCCTCCAATACGGCTGGGGGACTGTGGAGCAGTGGGGGGTTTGAGTTTGAGAATGTAACCTCTCGGATTGCATTGCGAAGCATGGATTAGATGATCCATCTGTTGACATGGTGGCATACATACCTTACGTAGTAGTCGTACCTTAGTCGTCGTGGTAGTAGTAAGGTATATGTACGTAGTAGCAAAGGTACCTTAGTATACTTCCGTAAGGCACATCAAACCCACTTTCGGAGACCTGCCGGTGGGGCCGAACCATGGTAGAAGATCTGCACTGTACGGATGTAGATATGTACCTTATTCTTTGACTCTGGGCTTTTCTCGGCAATTTCCTTAGGGTCCGAAATCGATTCCTCTGCCGGTTGCGGGTGGAATCATCTCCCTTCTGTACGGATTAGTTCATACTACGTACAAGGCAAAGGAAGGTTATACCGTCGCAGTAGGTAGGAAGGTAGATAGATAGGTAAGATGGCCACGGTAGCCGATACAGTACCGCCTACTGATAGTCCATACACAATAAACGATACTGATGCTTATAGACGCCAATCGACAAATGGGGCTAGAGTACCGTACCTAACATGTGCTGTGTAACAAGACATGAGACCATGTGTACATCCGTACAGTACTTTAGTCGGTATTAATACAAGGTCGATCACACCAACGGCAGATGTCGGTACTTGGGATACTGGGCATCCACTGGTCAAGATTATCCGATAACCAAAGTAAGAAGCAGTACCGCCGATCTTTGTTCTGTTCAGCTTGAGAGTCGAGACGAGGGAAAACGGTGATCTCAATTTCACTACGTTCACTGGCGGCGATGAACAGATAATCTTCTCCCGTTCCATCCCAATAGCAATAACCATCCTCTCCAGGCAAGCCCGACTCGACTCAGCTCATCATCGCACTGACAGGCATCGGGAAGAGCACCCGAGCGCTTGAGAGGATCTTCGATGATAGCGGCGAGACGACGATACAACAAGCTACAAGGGGCGGGCCACGGCCCAAATCGGTGCTTGAGAGCCTAGGAGGATTGAGAGGATGCTCGCGTATCTGGAGAATCCATGGACGGGGCGTTGGCGTGCATAAGGTCTGCTGGCTGACAGGGCTTACGAAAAGTCAAAGTTACAACCGCATTCAGCCAAGGATTTTCGGTTGTCGGATGGAGGATCTTCAGGGTCAAATACTGTAGTATGAGTTCCAACGTCCCTGGCGCTCTGCAGATGACAGAAGACGGAGCAGCGGACCACGTTCTCGCCCACCTCAGAAATACACCATGGGAGTGTCGCTACTGTACTGGCGGAAACGCCATGTCCTGCAAGCACAAGCCAAGGCAGATACACGAGCTGCATGAACAACAATACCATGTTCAGAGCTGAAAAATTGAAAGACTATCGGACTGATGCTTTCGTCTAGACCCAGGCTCGCCAGGTCATTTGGCGAAGCCACTCGTTTTGCCAGTACTGCAATGTGGCTTTCGACTTCCTATATCCTGGTGCACAGGAGAAAACTGAAAAACGTAGCGTGTGGATGATCGTTGCTGTTTGCCCGGACTTCCTTGACCTTGAAACATGGCAAACATACTATACCATTCATACCGCCTATGCCGCAAGGCAATCGTACCAACATCGTGAACACGCTGGCAAATGGGTCAAGACTAAGAAGCCCATGTAGCTTTGCTCAATGAACCCCCCACGCCCCTGGCTCTATGGACTCGTTTCCTGGATTTTCTCGGGTCGGAGTATTACGATGTAGGATTACAAGCGCACCCGTCAAATCTTGATGGACTTGGTTGGGATGGCGGCGGATGTTCGTGTACTACTGCTGCAGCCTCCAGAGTTCCTGCCGCAATCTCGATTACCTCAAGTCAAAACGTGCCACTCCTATCCACTCCAAGTACCGACATGAGATCGACGTTTGATATTTCAAAGGGTCAACCCAGCCTTCTAGTTCGCAGGACATGGGTGCTAATGACATAAGTCAATGTCAAGTGCATTCAGATGCCTTAATGCAAGCAGTACGCGTCGGGTGTGGGCAAAGCCTGGGCTTGCTACTTTGACCCGCACCAACATTTTGGCCCTTGGGATGCTTCATTCTCCACAAGTTTTATACTGACCTCAGAGCGAGAAATGCATGAGGATATACAATCGAACAGGCTCCACTGATCGACAACGCCCGTTGGTAAGCTGGATGATGCTACCGGCGTTTAATGCCTTGAAAATTCGAATCCAAACGCCTGGACTTGAGCTACGTCTGTACTCCGAAAGGTACCTAGCTGGCTTCTAACTCCGTACCTCGCAATCGCCGGTCCCTATTTGACTTCTGGGGGTGCCAGGTCCAGCCTAGCCCCCGACAATCGATACCTATCTTTACCCCACACCATCAAAGTACGCAATCCCTGCAGGACGAGGGAGGGCTACTCGTGCCGACCACGGATTTTTTCCGGATCATCCCTCAAAAGACATATCATTCACCAATATCTTCCAGCGAGCGAGTTCTGATCCATCAGGGTCCAGAGCTCGCAAGTCTGCTAACATTCCAGCGACAGCTGATACGGCGGCAAACTTCATGATCTTGATCTTTTCTCTTGCAAACTTTCGAGATTTGAACGGTAAGGCTGTGTGGACGATGCCTGCAGCTACTTTGTTTAGGTAGCTAGCTGCAGACGTTACATTGGGTAAGTCAGTGTTTCCGTACTGTACCTTGTATACGTACCAGTACGGCGAATTCGTTGGAATTACCATCAAGCTATCCTTTCAACACTCGCTGTCTTGCTACAACGCACCGTCCACTCTTGTTTTCGCGGTTGCTGTCGACCTTTGTCTTTCGAAAGTCGTTCCCATGGTGGTATTTCTTGTGGAGTTGTGATACCGTCCATTTTATGCCTTTCCAAAAACTACCCAATTTCAGGGACTGTACAATGCACTTTTCTACCACACCTTTCTAATGCCCAATTAATCTCATATCTGGTTGTGAGGCCGACGGGTACATGGACCTTCTTTTCTGTTCAAGTTGGGGCTCAATACCCTACAAGGCTGATATTTGAAGAAGTCGCTGATAGTCAACGACGTCTCACCATTCTAGGTCAACAAGGTCTCACTACTTTAATGACGGCCCAAGATTCTTATCTCTACACGCTGTCGAGACGCTCTTTGCGTGCTTTTATCTCAATGACCGCGGACCCCATTCGACTTTAATTTGGACAATTTTCGACCGTCGAAGCACGTTCAAACCCTTCATCCTGGAAGATTTTCATGTCACGAACCTACATTGGACCCTTTGGTAGGTATCTGCCTATCGTTGACGACAACGAGCACTTCGAACTCGAGCAGGAAGAGATTAGTTTTGAGGACCAACCAAAAATGACGACTTATCAACTTCCTCCACCCCCAATGCCAACAAGACTGCAGTTTGGGACTGATCTTAGCCCCGGGTTCACCGAGCCCACGAGGTACAATACAATGAGCGACTCACGAACCTCGTATGACCCGCATAAGTCAAATCCTGGAGAGCACCCAAGACGAATGTACCATGAACAGCTTCCTTCCGTCAGTCAGCTTCTCACGCCTGGATCCCAGTCGAGTGTTCCCAACTCGCCGTTCTCGCCGCAACATAGTCCGGATCTGTCGGAGACCCGACACACTTATCCTTCCTCACATCGGAACTCTGTTCCTGAGCGATTTTCTCAGACAGCGGCCGCGTACCCAAACCAGGGCGGTTATAGCCAAGTGCCCTTCCAAACACAACAGGGAGAGATTATGGACCCAAGGAATCATAACTTCCCCATCAATGCACAGCCAACACATATTCCTTCGTCTTACAACCCTCGCCAAGAAACAAATGCAGCTCACTACCCCACCTACGCCGCTTCGTCTCGGCAACAGTATGCTCCTCACCCCCCACTGGTCATCTCTTCGAACGCTCCTGCTCAATATTATCACGCACAGCAAACGAGCTATGATCTCTCATCGCCTTCTTCGATCGGATTTGATCAAAGCCGTCAGGACGCCGAGCCCAGTATCAAGCCATTGCCTCGTGTGGTCGGAGAGCAAGATATACCAGGGGAAGGTCTCTGTTGGCTATACGAGGATGGTTCGATCTGCAAGAAGGTGATTGATGGAGAAGAAGTCAATGCACAATGGGGAATAACGAAGGCGGGTAAGCCTCGTAAACGTCTCGCAATCGCGTGTACAACCTGTCGAGAGAAGAAGATCAAGTGTGATCCTGGCGATCCAAAGTGTGTGCAATGTGATAAATTCGGTAGGGAGTGCCGGTTCACCACAGCGTGAGTACTTTTATTGCTTCTTAAATCTCACTTGTGTAGGGCGCCTTGTATTTGCAGAATGTGCAGGCAATGCTTCATTCCGTAACGCCGTATTTTCATTGCGCAAGCCGCATTTGTCATTGCCACTAGAAGCCAGGAACGTGTTTTCTGTAATTGCACCATATCTCTCAGTACCTACCTTATGTACTGATGTTTGCTGTAGATTTCGCAGTCAGCATAGTCGTCCAGAGTCACCTTCTTACGATCTCCAGGCGCGTACTTCACCACCAATGATCGCCCGAAAAGATTCACCGCTTCACTCCGGTCCGATTTCCCCAAGAAGTTCTGCCGAGAAAGAGCGGATTCTTGCCTTCAAACGCGGAAGCTCTCCGGATGAAGCAATCGAAATCAAACATAATGCAGACTGCAGGCCGACCTTGACAAGGGACTCAACACCAATGAGAAAACGACGGCATACATCGACATCGATCAAAACAGAGAACGAATTTGACGAGCTACCGCCAAAGACCGAAGAGAAGACTGCTCGAGATCTGGAACCCCACTCCTGGAAACTCAGCGCTGTCGAAGTTGAGTGTGGACATTGTAGCGAGCGTAAGCTCCTGCCTTGCTCATATCTGAAGCTCTCCCCCTCTTTGGTTCAGTCGGGCATATTACCAAGGATACCTCGATTAGAAGGAGAATCTGCATGTCGCGGAAAGCCAGAAAGGTGTGGTAGCAGCGATCAATGGCGACTATCCCGGACCGCAACCTGTGCGTGAAATACACGCCATGATCAACTGATGTAATTGCACTCAAGAAAAACTGAATACGGCAAGGGCTCCAAATTTTGTACCTATATGATATTCTTCCTACCATTGCTTGGCAGCTTCTACGAATCATAGGGACGATATTTGGATCCAATGTAAATGTGGTCCGGAAGATGAGCACCAAGAAATTGAAGAATCGACGGAAGGCACTGCTGCGTTTTCTGCATTTCATATGTCGCGTACAACGAAGAGCCTCTGTTGAGGTGAAAGAACGGTTGAAGATAATGATGTAAAACAGTTGGGCGGTTGTCTCCACTACTCGGGCTTGACTACAGTACTGCCCCCATTCAAAACCAGCGTTCTTGCGTCTTATATGCATGATGTGGGTACATAAGAAGAGAAGGGATTTATTTGAGACGGAGGGGGTCATAATGTTGGTGGAATTGGGGATTTGGACAGTCAAACAATTGGATCTGCTTCGGCACAATCCAACTCCATCGTGCCGCCACTTGTAGTGCCTTGCTTAGTGACTTTCTCTGAGATGTTAAAGTTGGTGGGTGGTGTCGAGTCCATCCCTAAAGACACCGCACCAAGGGATCAGCCGATAGCCAAATCCGCCGGATCAGTCATTGGACCCACTGACCGTTGGAGCACAGAAATTCGAGATTGATCCGTTCTCGTTGTCGGATCCTTCTTGTCGCACGAGCTTTGTAATGAAGCCTGAGGTGATGCTTGCATGATTTCAAAGTAAACGACGTGTGCCACAGTTCTTTCTGTGAAGAAAGGATAATTGTAATTTTAACTAGTGCTAGAATATACAATATCTTTGATAGCAATTTCCCGTCAGTAAGTAACTACTGTACTTACTACCTTACGGAATAAGTAGATGTTGGTACTCCCTACGTACGAAGCAACAGACCAACTAGCCGAGCAAGCCTTGCGAGAGCTACAGTAGATCAATCCCGGTCCGAACTTTTCTTTCTTTCTTCTTTCTTTCTTTCTTTCTTTCTGTGCCTGATAGAGAAGTTCAGTAAAGGACAATTGCGAGATTTGGATGCCTCGGATTCCCTTGCCTTCTCATGACGCAGTAGTTCTAGTTCTGTAAGGTAGTACAGTGCTACCACACACAGCCCTCATCGTCTAATCTCTTGCCGCCATCCGACCCGAGCACCAGGACGATGCTAACGTTTCGAAAGATCCCCCGCCAATCAGTCCCCACAGTAAGGTAATGCATCACCGGCGGCAAGGTCGAGAAACACCAATGATACCTCCGTAATAAACCAACAAGGTACGGTATTCTGTAAAACCTTCCAGGTTGGCATGAGAATGCCGTCGACTACCTTAAGCATGGGGAACGAAGCTCGACATGGATGCCTGGCAAGTCACAGATGTCCAAAAGGTTCCGGTGTCTCACATGGAAATCATGACAGTGCGTGAAAGTCAGGAGAGCGGCACCTCTGATTGGTTCTACACACGCAGTCAAACGTTTGCCGTGGTCCTTCATATCAGTTTCAATGACTTCCGCTCTTTCTGCTGTGCTGTCGTGACTTTCTCCTTCTTCCAACGGCATCCATTCCTTAGGTACCTCTTTACATTCATTACCAGTTGTCCCACCGCAAGACGGTCGAGATAGCCTTTGTCGTTCCTTACAGCTTACCTGAAGCCATTCTTTTCAACCTCTATCAACGTTCTTGCCGAGTGTCAGTACCTCATTTGCATCGCAAGGGAATCGCTGGCGAAAGAACCGCAAAAGCACAGAAGCAATACAGAACCTTGAAGTATCTCAAAGTGCGACATCTGTTGCGTGGAGACAAGTGGAGACAACGTTTGTATTGAGAATATAAAGCTTGCGAGAGTCTCCTGGAATTGAAGTCGCCTGGCGCCGCTTCGCTTTGAGTATCAGACGTGGCCAACATCCCGAAGATATACCCACCGATACTGATTTGCCTGGATCACATCAATTGAGTAGAGACACCCAACATCATTTGATCAGAGCATACTCGCCGTTGACTTAGGGACGCTGGTTGTCTGTGGAAGAGTAGGTAGACCTCTCAAGGTGAGCACGACCATTCTCTAGGAATTCACAACACTTGACCCGAGATAATCCTTTGATTGATTCTATCTTCGACTATCTAATTGGTCTAACGCCTTATCGCTGTAGTGCCGGATCAACGTTGTTTCAGTGACACCATTCATCATATAAACAGTTCATCTTCAGTTTCGACCTTACTCCTCAATCACCTCACATTGTAGCGACCGACAACGACGATCACTTTCGTCCAAAGCTTGACAGCATCTTGTTCGGTGTCTCAATATCTCTAGATACATTGCATCACAAACTTTACATCTAAATACTCTGTTGGCAGCCAGTGGCTGTCCCGAACCTCTTTGGGCGGTGATATTAGCGTCAACATGAACATCGCAAAAATCGGCCTGGCGACCGCCAGCAAACTCGCTGTCGTCGCGTCGATGGTCATGGTCTTCATGATCGGTAACGTAAACGCCTACTGGCGTTTAGAATGCGATGGATCGGTTGGTCTCGCTCGCTTGGATCCACTTATGAATTTTGGAACTGCTGGGGACCACGTTCACAGCATCAAAGGAGGCAGTGGTAAGTTCTTGACTTCTTTCGCTTCGAATCCATGGTTCGTTTCTATTGTATATGTAGCATTATCCTAACTGTATTCGCGTACCACTCGGCATTCTACTATCATAACTGAACAGAAGCTAAACATATCCTACTATCAGCCTTTACATCTACCTCCACCGCGGACGATCTTATGAAATCCAAGTGCGCAAGCTGTGGAGTCAAACAAGATCATTCTGCATACTGGACCCCGGCGCTTTACTTTATGAATAACGACAACAACACTTGGGAAGTGGTGCCGGAGAAGCCACCGCACAAGACGTAAGTCCTGATTCCTATATCGTCTGGAAGCATCTTCAATTCATCCTTGAGGTTGAGTTTGTGGTGTACAGTATGTTTACACATCGTACAGATACTATCTTCTGAACAGCGGGTTAACTTCTGACGGAAAATCACAAAACATTGAGGCTTTCCCGAACGGATTTCAGATGATCTCAGGGCACAACTTTAACCGCAACTCTTCTCTGCCAACTCCCCAGGATCCTAACATGCGTTACCAGGCGCCCCTGGCAGATATGGGCCCATGGAAGGAGCCCCAATATGTTCTTGCGCAGAGAGCCTTGGGGTTCAACTGCATGAATTATCAAAAAGGTGTTACGCCTGAACCGACTCTAGCTCGCCACTCATTCCCCGACAAAGCATTCCTCGATACTCACTGCCCCGATGGTCTTCGCCTAGAGCTCATGTTCCCAAGCTGCTGGAATGGCGAAAATGATAGCGCAGACCACAAATCCCACGTTGCCTTTCCCGACTCAGTCATGAGCGGAGACTGTCCCGCAGGTTTCGATCGTCGCCTTCCGTCTTTGATGTATGAAACCATTGTTGCTACAGATCATTTCAAAGGTAGAAATGGCAAGTTTGTGATTTCCAATGGTGACCCGACTGGTGAGTCCAGACCTTTTCGCAATCCTTTCACGGTTGCCACCCATTTCATAGCACTATGCAGGGTTAGCAATAAAAGCTGACTTGGTCAATCAACAGGGTTCGGTTACCATGGTGATTTCATCGCAGCTTGGGATGACGGTGTTCTACAGCAAGCTGTTGACACTTGCAATGCCATCACCGGCCCAACCGCCGGCGATATGAGGGCATGCCCTGTCTTTGAGATGGCGCAAGGAACTGACCAATGTCACCTCGAGAAGCCACTGCCAGATGCGATTTCGTCGGAGAACTGCACAGGCCCCATGTCGTCGTTGCCAAATGATATGCAGGTCTATCCAGGTCCGGAACCGGCCCCCAAACCGGGCAAGAAGCAGCCAGAAGCACAGCCGCCGAAGGAGACTGTCTCAAAGACATCGGCACAAGTGGTACCAACCATCGCTGTATCGTCGCATGCCGCTGCCGGCTTTGTTGATGTTAAGAACAACGTGGCCCAAGAGACTCCATATGCGTCCTCGACCGCAGCACCTTCGCCGATCTCTAGCAGTGCTGACGTCGCTCAAGCCAAGAATTATGTGGCTCAAGTTTCAGCACCCACTCCTTCATCGTCATCTCCGCCGCCGCCCCCACCCACTTCAACTCCCGCTCCGGAACCGAGCAAGGGCTCTCCGACTGGGGGGCAAGAGCAGGCCATTGCCACCACTTACGCAACCAAGGGTCATGAAGTGTATGAGGATGTCGTCATGATGACAGAAACCACTGTCACCGTGCCTGCCGCTGCGAAACGCACCCCGGAAGCTGAAAACCAAGCGCACAAACGACACGCACACCGTCACCTCAAGCACCACGGCGTTGGGGCCCGTCGCTTGCGCTGATGGCTGACGTGACGACGGACGCGAGAGCTCCTGGGTCTGTGAAGGGGTAGTGGATTATATCTTCTCACTCTGTAAAGGATACAATGGGGGGCAATGCTGGTCCGTTGCTCAAGTTATAGGTCACTTTGGTGTATGATTGGTTTCCATTGGAAACAATCGATCCTGCAATCAACACGGGGCGTTATGTGCATGAAGGTGGGGATGGCTGCATAGCGGGGAACACGATGTCGTACATACTTACATACACATACAATGGCGAGAGAGAACACATGCAAAGTTTCTCTCCCGTACAGCTTTGCTCACTCATCACACACATCATCTACCTTGGTGAACCAGTAGTCTCAAAGCCTTATCAACCTCGCTCTTTTGCCTTCCGTTCGGGATTCGAACCATAGAATAGGCACCGTGACGTCACACATACTATACCACAACATCCCTCATCCACCCCACACGCGACCGGCCACGCTCGGACTCGGACTCGGACTCAATAACACTCTACTGACCAATCAATCAAAGGAGCGAACCAATCAATAATGGGGTGGAATTCTTTCATTACGCAAGCACAGGGTGCAGGTGTTACCACAGTAAGGTAAGGTAGGTAGATATGGAGATGCTTCATGTGATTGACACGAAGCCCGTTAGGGCTGTACGAGTGAGTAGCACATAAGGATGAATGAGGTAAGGTTGTCGGTTCGGCTGTTTAGATCGGCCCCGAGTCAGGCCCGAGATCCTTCACGAACGCCTAGAACTACCTTAGTGGGAAACCTAATCATCTCCATTCACAACATTTCAGATCTCCCCACTAAGGTACTGTCGCATTCACGAATCGCGGCAGGATCAGGATGTATTCAACGCATGCTACGTTCTACATTCTACCTTACATTCTACATTCTACATTCTACATAGCCCCATTGGCCCCTTGCCCCCCCCCCCCCACCCTCCACCCCCCTCCTCGGCCCCCAGCAGCAATATATTATGGAGGTCGATGCACAGACGCGACTGAATTACATGTATAAACTCCCACTTTCCACTCTTTCCACTCTTTCCACTCTCCAACGTTGTAAAGACATCCCCGACCACTCTACACTATGGCCGCCATAACACAGAATGGAGCCTCCAACGGAGCGACTGATGGAACGCCCAATGGGGCATCCAGTGGAACATCGGTTCATAGAAGGATCTTTCTCTTCACCCACGGACGAACTGCCTCCAACCTTTTGATGAAGATGTTCGCCAAGCACCCTCAGCTCACCCAGTCCGACTACAATTTCCACAACGCATTCATGTTTGGGCCAGAAAGACTGATGCAAGTCGGGAACGCGGATGAGCTGGTACCTCCGGAGCGTCTTGAAGCATGCAAGTCTGCTACCTACCAAAGAGGCTTCGACGGAGTACAAGAAACCATCGCAAAGATAGAGGCAGAGGTAGGGCTTGGCCGACTCCAACTCTAATCGTCCGCTCTAACACTGCTACTTTGGCAGGGTAAAATTCCATTCGTCAAAGAACATTCGTATTTCATCTTCGACCCCAAGATCATTGCGGCAAACCTTCCAACCTCGTCCGATCGCAGAGTTGCAGCGAAACCGGTCGTCGTCGACCACTCCATCACCCAAGCAAATGGCACCACCAACGGTACCGCAGACCACATGTCCACGTCCTCAGCCACAAGCACCAACCCCACCGTCCTCCCCGATAGTTTCCTTAGAACCCTGTCCCCCGTCATCGTCATCCGTCACCCCGCCCGCATGATCCCGTCCTACTACCGTGCCATGAAAAATTCTATCGGCATCGATCTGTACGACGGCGATTTCCCTACCATAGCTAGCTTCCTCTGGTCTAGACTAGTTTTTGACTGGTACGCTCAACACGTATGCGGCTCCCCCTCCCTCCCTGGCCCGAAGAAAAAGAGCGAACGCACCGGCCCCTCCTGGCCCATCGTTATCGACGGAGACGATCTAATCAACGACGAGAACGTAGCCAAAGATTTCTGCAAACAGATGCAAATCGATCCGCAGTACCTTCAAACATCGTGGGACATGATGCCGGAAGAGCAAAGGGCGAATCAAGGAATAATGCTAACGGCGTTTCTGTCAACGATTCAGAAGTCGACGGGCATCGTCAAGAGCCAGGAGGTGGATATGGACAAAGAGAAGGAGAAGTTGTTGGCGGAGTTTGGCGAAGAGGTGGGGGGGACGTTGGCTGAGTTTGTCGAGATGGCGATGCCGGATTATTTGCTTCTGAGGGAGTACCGACTTTGAGAGGGTGGAGAAACGGGGCAGTGGGAAGTGAGATGGGGGTTTTAGCGGCGAGTATTGGAGAAGATACGCATTATGCTTTCTCGAGGTATAAAATTCTGTAGCTAGTACACAGTACTTATCGCATCTAGTTGTTGTGAGTTCCTGCTTATAATTCCTTTTATCTGGAAAATCACCTTTCCATCGCAGAACAGCCAATCCTTCCAACATGATTTTAACAATCCATTATTCCGGAAGCTTCTCATACGTGGCGAAGAATGCGCAGACTCTTGTTTATCGTAATGCGAACACTTGCACCTTGCAGCATTACTACTTTTCTCCACTGGAAAAATCTCCCATCTTCTATTCCACATCCACTTTATTCCTCCCCCCCCACCCCCACCCCCACCGGCGGGCCAAATCCGCTCACATCTCTCTCCACCCCGGCCCCTTCACTCCATTATTCTACCCCAGCCCACCATCACCACCACCACCTCCCATCTCTTCCCTCTAACTCGCTAAACCCCCTCCAGCCGGCAGACTATCCCCCTTAGCACTAGAGCACTATATATACATCGATGAACATCCCCTTGAAATGATAACAAGGGAACTACATAGATGGCTATCTAGCGGAACGATCAAGAAGCTACACGTCTTTGCTGTCCGTTTTTGCTTTTTTGAGGAGGGGGGGGGAGGTGGTGGGATGGAGGGGGGAGCAAGGGGAGGAGGGGTTGGAAGGAATGAGATATGTAGGAGAGGGAGAATGGGAGGGTGTAAGGAGTGGGTGCTTATAGGTAGGTGGTGAATGTAAGCAATGAGATTGGATGATGAGAAGGGAGTGGGTGAGAAGGGGTTATGACTGAGGTTTGGTGGTGGAGTAGGTATAAAGGTGAGGAGGTAAGGACGTGGGGGGGGGAATGGTCAAGGGAGGGAAATGTTGTGGATCAGTACCTCTTATCTTCTTCCCTCCCCTCTGTTGCCCCTATCTCCTCGGTCCTCTTCTCTCATTCCCTGCTTTTCTTTTCTTCTCCCACGCTTCCGCACGATCGTTGTGCTCTTTTCGAGCTTGCAGGGTTGGATATATGGTTGAGATGTATTTGATTAGCTCAGGGGTGAGGATTTTGTGATGGGGGAGGGGTGGATACGAGAGGGTAAAGGGGTTGGCGGGGGTTGGAAGTTGGCGGGGGAGATAGGGGAATAGGGGCGACAGGGCGATGGTATTGTAGATCAAGCATTTTCTTCCGATCATTCTCACTCTACGAAGCATTCCACGATATCATAACCATCCCTCTGAAATCTTGCGTAAAAACGTTGATTCAACCCAATGTATATAAAAAGGGAACTGTTTGTTAAAAAAACTGAAAACGATGATAAGCAGAGTTTAGCAACGTTTAAGAAGAAAATGATCAAGTGCAAGAGTAGAAACAAAAATAAAGTGAAACAAAAAAGTCAACTGACGAAAGATGACGAAAATAAAAAAGGCAGCGACTGAATTCGAATACCGATCAAAGAACACCAACGATAAGATTAAGATGGATCTTCAATCCCAATTCAAAGAACAAAACCAAGACGAAGAAAGGAAAGCCAAAACAAAACTTATCCCACATCAGCAAATCGCTGCGTCGGAGAGAAAAGTCTTCGAGATCTCCCCCCTCAACACTCAACTTCCATGATACATATTTGCCCTACCATCAACTATGCCTCATCTCCTTCTCTTCTCTTCTCCTCGCCCCACCCTTCCCCGTCCCATCTCCTACCCTACTCTCATCTCACCCTCACCATCCTTAACCCCCATACCATCCCATACTATCCCATCTATACGCGCGACCTCCAGCTTTTACGTTTTGCGGGGAAAAAAAAGTCGGAGTGAGAGAATGGGTTCGAGGATGGAAAACCCGAGGAGGGTTGGAGGACGGAGTGAGGGTCAAGGGGAAGTGAGAGGGAGAGGGGGAATGGTCGTATAATGGTAGGTAGCAAGGGTGCTGAGATGCGGGTTTGTAGGTTGCGGGTATTGGGCTCTAGACGGGGAGGGTTGCATGTGCGGTTGTGGGGGCTTGTTACCGAGGGGGGATGAGCAAAAGGGGGGGGGTCTCAAGCGAACAATCAGCTGGGTTCTCAGCACTACCACTACGGTCTTAGCAGTGAGCTAACACAAATGTGTTGGGCAACTACATCCTATAGAGCTGCGTATGGAATTTGATTGTCGTTCAAGCATCTTCCAAGAAATTCCCCGTATGATCCCGGAATCCCATCTCAATATTAATCTCACACAGAATGAAGCAGCGAGGAACTCACCATGCAAGTAAAGCAAGTTTACCTAAAGCAGATTCTTCCCCATCGAGAACTTGATCCAGCTCAATCTTTAGCTTCATTCAGCGCCCCCGAATCCATCCTCATCGCCGTCTTCTTGTACAAGCAATTGTTACTCCTCTTGTGATGACATAGCACCGTCCTCAACATGCCACCCTCCCTCCCACAGACCAGCGCTACGGAAGGCGGTCGCACAGCGCTGAAAATACTCACTGTCAGCGCGCCTGTGTCAACCAGCGTAAATAAGCGGTGGCCTTTGAGCAGGTGCAGTCGGGGATCTTTGGCGCATGGGTCAGTGACGGAAAGAGGTTCCTGCCCGATGCGTTCGTTGGGGTCGCGGTCGCAAAAGGGGGTGCTGCATGGTTCGTAAGTGAGACGGCCAGGGTTAGTGCAGTTGCCAAAGATGACGCACTCGAGCTTCTTGATCAGCATGGTACCTTCGAAGCCGACGAGCCACGGGGTGGATTGCATGGCGCTGCCACCGTAGAGGCCTCGTACGGAGAAGGGGGGGCCGAGGGAGAGGAGAGATGCGAAGAGCATGGCGAGCGTGCCCAGAAATATTAGGTCGGCATCTCGAACCCATCGGTCATCTGGGGGACCAGAAGACTTTTGGTATAGTTTCTAGAGATCCTAGACGTAAAAACTCAAAAGACCAAGCCCAACACCTGCCCAGTATACTCCCGAGCGAAGCACGATTTCCGCTTGTATTTCATTTCGGGAAACGCCTTCTAGCGAATCGAAACGCCGCGGTAACCATCTAAGATGAATTTGCCATCGCTTTGGCCAACACCGGCGACCTGGCATACAGGCTCAATGTCCCAGAGCTGAGTGTCTCATTGATCGGGCTATGGCGGCGATGAAGATATTCCGGTCTTGTTTGGAGGTATCGGGAAGCATGTAGACTATGCGTTCCATTAGGAGGTCTCTGTTGTTGGCCAAGGATAACTGTGCGAGGGCTTGGAAGAGACTACCAGAAGGGTCAAGTTGGATTCTATTGTGAAGAAGGCCCATTAGAGCATAGGCTAGATCTCCATTGCTGAAGTTCCCGTTCTGTGACCTATTCTGCAGCGCCTCAATAGGGACGTAGAAAAGCTCTAAACGGCCTAGAGAGAGCACAGAGAAGTGATGTTCGGCTAACAGGCCTGTTGGCTGATTGTGACCATCATCTAGATTGCCATCATCACACACGCATCGCTCATATCCAATAGGCTTAGTGTTTGCGACGTTCCATCCGGAGCGCAGACTTTAAGACTATGCTGAGCTACGAGCAAGGCTTCAGGTAATGTCCACATCCGAGATTCCCATTCTGCTTTCCTCTGAGGGGATGATTCAGGGAGAATAACACAAACTCGGTGCGCTCCACGGATAACATCGTACATTCGAGTACGTCTACAGTATGGAGGTCCACCTTTGCGTCCGGTGCACAGCATTTGTAGTCAATCCAATACGCGTTCAAGCCCTCTCCTTCAGTCTTGGCCTGAGTCATGAGTTCGAGTCTGCCTTGCACAGCCTTTGCCTCAGCGTTACGTGTTGGTGTCACGACTTGGGCTCTCCGTATGCGAACAGGAAAGTGACCGTTGAAAAAGCTAATGAAGACGTAGGGCATGTGCTTCGCCGCTTTAGAATCGAGGACCTATCCATCGTCCGTGCGCACCACATCAGCTGGCGGGCCGTAATAGTCTTACTTTATTTGAGAGATTTTGAAGTCTATCGCCATTCTTGCTCTGATCAAGATTCTGCTTGAAGTATGGTCCTACATCAAGGCGGTTGCGAGCATGCTTAGGGTATTCCAACAATGATTAGGAGAATCTGTATAAATCTCTAGGAATTCCTCGTCATCCAAGGTCTTCGAAAGGTCTTCGAAAGTGGCAAGGAGAGCAAAACTAAAATGGTCGGAACAATTGTCATGACCCGCAGAAACTTATACAACCAGTTAGAGGGCGCTAAAGCCCATTCCGAGACCTTGAGAGCAATGAACACGTTGCCTGGGAGCTTCACACGTCCCCAATCACCGGCTGGTTGGTTCTTATAGACCTCACGTGTTGCGTGGACTAAAAGAGGCCTGGGCGCGGATCCAGTAGGACTGATGTATTGGAGAACATCCCTTTTTCTTGTGGGAACACGACCGTATACGTCACAATGAGGGTCTTTGGTTTGATCATCTATGAGCTTGCGATCCTCGTTGAAGACTTCTTCAAGGGTTTGTCGGTCAGGGCGTTTGTAAAAGTACCCACTGTCGTAGTAGCTTTTGCCGCTAAGTGTGTCTTGGTTACGTTTGTAGAACGGTGCAGGCTTCTAAACTGGACATCGTTTCCGCCTTCCAAAGATAGTGATACAACGTTGCTGTTGAAAGCAGCCTTCCCGTGGGAGTGGTTAGCGGAAAGCCCATGCTAGCCCAAGTTTGAGTGAAGTTATAAAGATTGCGATATCAGAACATAACGTGGGAGAAAACTAAAATTGTCACTCGAGATAACGACAAGCGCAAAAGATGTCAGCTTCAATGTAAAGAGGGAAAAGTAGAGGTTTATTAGATAGGAAGCCCCTAAGGCTCAATTAGCTGAACAACCATGAGGCTCGCGATGTCCAAATCCTTTCTGCAATCTCCTTAATACGAAAGGACCGGCAAACAAATGAGTACTACGTAGTCGTATCCGTGTAACCATGACGAGCGCTTGCGGAGACAGCCTCGTTTCCTGAAGCATGGTTCCGTAATGATAGGAATAGAAGGGTAGTTCTATCAAGCGATCGTATACATTCATATTTCTCCATCGTTATGTCTTGTAGCGATAGGGATCTTGAAGTATTTTAATTTGATCTTGTTGGAATCAATTCGAGGTTTTTTCATATCATTAATTGTCTTGGCCCCAGGCTCCATGTCTGCTTCTGCCAAACCCGATCGACGACTTTGGTAATCTTAACCTGCATGACTGCAGGTCTTTACCGCCAGCTGTGAACTGGTAGTGACCAGTAGAAACATAGCCGCTACCAAAGGGTTGCAAGACCCAAGTAAAATAATGGATTTTCTATAACCGAATTTGATTCGAGTCTTTAAGCGGGCAATTATCGACAGAGCCCGATAATAGACAATTCGTCGACCAGTCAGTTCATCGAAATAGATTTCCGATGATAGGCAGGGACCAATCAAGTCGACGTATCCCGAGGCTGCCAAGAAGAAACAGCACAGAACTCAATTGCCTTTTTTTGCCTTTTCTGGTTTTGTAATTTTTTGACAACCCTGTCATTTTAAGTTGCCTCAAGTTTCTTACTCTTCCCGTCCGTCCAACCGCCGGCGACAATCGCCTCCCTAGCCGCAGTGTTGATAAGCCTGAACCGATCTGGCCCCAATTTAACCCCTCCATACCATCTACTGACGACGACGACTACATCCCAGACATTCATAACATGTAGCAGATGTAGTAGTCGCCCTCCCGCAGCGGTCTCGCCATCATCGTCGCAATCTTGAAAAGTGATTTCAGCGGCGTGGGTGGAGGAGCTTGGAGAGCGGATGCGGTACGCGGTGATGTTGTGGGTTGCCTTTGCAACGCGTTTGTCGGTAGAAAGGAGGTGGGCGATGTAGACTTTGGCTTTGGCGGCGGATTTGGCTGTGCAGGCGCGTGCAAGAAAGATGGATTTCTTCTCGGTGACGGGAGAGGAGACCGTCCATTGAGGCTCGTCAGAGGTGGAATCCGTGATCTCTGGGACGGTAGAAGCCGGCGAGCTATCGGCTATGAATTCGTCTTGTGTCGCTGTACCAGTCGGTGGACGGTCGTCGTTGTCTGTAGGTGTCTCTTTGGCGGTAAGAGTATTGTCAAGCTCTTGTAGCAGGTCAAAGAAACACACTGAACCTGGTGTGAAGACTGCCTGTAGAGTTTCCTTGGCTATGTCGAGCACATGGCTGCCGTAACCCTTCCTTGAGCTATCCCCAGTAGCCTCTGTTCCTAGGATTAACATTGGAACATCTGGATATTGAAGAGGAATTGACAGGCGCAGGGATACTTGATGCTGGGGGATGGAGAGGATGTAGACGTCATTATTAGCATTGTTGTTGGCTTGATGTATTGTTTCATCTCCGTAAATGGAATTGATAGCTTCAATTTCGTTGCTGAGATCTTCCGACATGAGGGTAAGTGATGTTCAATTGCTGGGATGTTCAGACATCGGGATCAATCAAGCTCCAGGAGCTTGATTCGGAACGACAAGCCGCAGCAGACCAGAGTCAACATCATCTCCGTCTGTGAAAGCCTGGATAAATTGTTCGGTCTCCTGCCAGCGGAGTGGCCCATTTCCGTATTTGAGCAGAATTGGTAAGACGAATCTCTGGAGTTGTCCGAAGCGAAACCCCCTGACCCCCGCTCTAGTCCTCCCCGTGCTCCTCCACCCTGCGAGCCCGCCGTGCCCGCCCACCTTCGGTGTGATCTCAACTTTTATACATGCTGGTTGCCTTATTAGCTCCGGATTGGAAAACATGCCTGGCTCTCGTCGAGATCATCGACCACCCGTAAGACTCCTAAGAATTTGTTACGGTTTGGTATCACGAAATTTGTGGAAGCAAAATCGTTGTTTTCTTTCGCCCACCCAAAACCCTCGTCTACTGTAAATCAGGACTCCGAACTTGCTCTATGCTGTCCTTCGTTATGTTCGTAAACATCTTATAAGTTCCCAGACACTTTGTACTTCTACATATGTGGAAAAACTGCTTCATCGTTCCTGCGCACAATCTCTTCAATGTCGTCCAAGCTCTTCTTTCGCCAGAAACTCTTACACCCTTCCACAAATCGATGGCTGGTCTTTTCAACGTCCGGCAAATCCACTGCCGCGAAGCATAGCCGGAAATACGCCCAGCTCTTCGTATCTCGAATTTCCTCTGTGGAACTGAATATCTGACCCGGCGCCACAAGCACCAGAAACTTATCGGTTGTCAAATACACCCATAGAGCATGGCTCAGCTTCCCATGGCTTGTTTTCTTCCACAGCGGATGCGATTCGAGATTTAGCTTAACCCAGATAAACATTCCACCTAGAGGCCACACAAAATCATACATAAGCACTTTGTCCACGACGCTCCACTCGTCGGTCATGCTCTGCCTCCGTCCAGACTTGACGAGCTGTTTTCCTGATTCCAGGATGCCGCACATAGTATTCATACGTCGCTCATAGTCGCCGCGAAGGCCCTCCAGCCAACGAACCCAACCAGCGACTTGCCAGCCGCTGCCATTCTTCTCACCACCGCGGCCACCGTCGCTGGAATCATGCGGTCCTATAATCAACTCCGCAATCATTGCTTGGACAAAACCTGATGGCTGTTGTGTTGAAGTTTCCGTGATCCGTAGGATGCGCTCACAAAGAGCTGGCTGTGTGGTGATCCAGCCCAGCCGGCATCCAGGAGCCACCGTCTTTGAAAATGTATCAAGGCGGACAACGCGGCCCTCGGTGTCAACAGACAAGTACGACGGAACAAGAGAATCCAGGAATGGGAAACCTGACGACTTTGGGGCGTTGTAATTCCGAAGTCCTGGCTCGGCGTCTTGAGAAGTGGGTTGACCCCTGGCTGCCAGTGAAGACTTATTTGCTGAAGGATATTGAAGGTACCAGTAGGGGTCATCCTCGACAATTATGACGTCGTATTTGCAGCAAAGTGCATAGATCTCCTTGCGACGTTGGACGCCCAGGGTGCCTGATGTAGGGTTTTGACCGATCCTAGGGTTACGATTAGTTTCCAGCAGATCCACTTATCAATAAGATGACCCACGTCACTGTGTAAATCAGATGCGGTCTTTTGCCTCTCTTATAATCCCAGTGTTCAAGCACGTCCTCGAGACCGCCTTTACCGCCAGCCAGCATCCCTTCGGCATCAATGGCAACCGGCACGATATTCAGGCCCCTGGGTCTTCCAGTTTGTATGGCATTCATGTAACAGAACTCCTCGACAAGCAAGCCCTCTCTATCCCTAATCCAGTCTCGATCTTCATTCCAAACATTACTCAGTGCTTCGATTGTCTTCGCAAACCCATCAGTTGAACCACAAGTGACGATTATCTCAGGACCTCCAGCATAGGGAACATTTGGATGCATGTTTTCTGTTGCAAATTGATGAAGAAAAGAATATAGCGGTGGGTAACCTTGCGCTGTGCCATACTGCAGGGCAGACTTGAGATCGATCTTGCGGAGTATGTCAACTGTTTCTGCTGCTTTTGGTACGACGACTCGGGAGGACGTGGAGTCGCTTGATAAGGTCGTGGCTGCGAGCTGTTCAGAAGGTGGGTCCACCGGTTTGTTCGGCGTTGGAGTAAAGCGCTGCGGTAGGGCGGTTGTTGCTTCGAGAGTGTCAAACGGAAAGTTGTTATAATTAGGGAGACCTAGGGCTATCAGTGTCTTGGTCTGTGATGGGCCATATAGTAGTAGCACATACCTCCTGCTAGGTTGCCTATGCCGGGGATGGAGAAGTATTTGTAGAAGTCTTTGACGGCGCTCGTATCTCTATTCTTTGTTACATGGGAATAATGATGGGAAAGGTCGATAGGAGCCGGTCTCTTATCAACGCTGCCAGTGGATGGATTCATACTTTGTGACACGAGGTGGTAAGACTTGAGTAGATGGGACTTATAAATTTAGAATCATTTAAGACTTTGTAGGAGGAAACTGACTATGGACACGTTTATCGTCTATACAACGATAAACGATATCTACAACCAATTCCTGGAGCATTTCAAAGCAACGGCCCCGGGAAGTCCAAATGGCCGATAATGACGAAACAGATCCGCCAATCGGCAAACGACAAGGTAAGGTAAGATCCCTGACCAACGCCATGCGAGAGACTTGACCCGATCTAGAAGCTGGCCGAGGTTGATTGGCTAGCGCAATGTGAAACGCGTAACTCCATTAACTGCCGTCTAGCCCTAAGGCTGGCGACCAGAACACCGATTACTATGGACTCGATTTGGAGGTCGGGTATGTCAATTGACACTACCCATACTCATACCTTCTTTTGACCATGGCCCGAATCGATATCGACAGGCAACTCTGAGCGTATGCTACCACCAGAGCAACCACCATGAGCCCCTCCAACAGAGATGACCCCGAGTCTGCAGCCTCTCAAAACGGCCAATCGCAATGGCATTATGATGAAGATGACGGTCTGGAAGCCTCCGCCTCCGAGAGCTCGGATTTACACATCGGATCCGATTCTTCGGACAGCGATGAAGGCCAGCATTCCCTTCCCGTCTGGCTACGGGAGTCTTCGAAGAATTTCCACTGGAGATGGGTCCCACTGCCCATCCGAAAGGCAGCTCGTGTGACCACGGCATGGTGCAAAGGCCCGGAGCCACCGCAGATGCAAATGATTACTCCGTGGTTTCCTGAGATCCAGCAGGCGCCAGCGAGGCTGATTGAACACTGCCTACCAAAGAGGAAGCATAAGGCGGCCCTCTTGGTGTTTTTCTACTTTGCCTGGTTCTTGGTATTCTCACTGGTTCTGGGTCATTCTGCCACGGATGGCTATATTGAGGGCTATGGAAAGCCGCAATCCATTTGGTGCGGTGCTAGTTACTGGTAGGTTCATATCATCCAATCTACGAACTCACCGCTAAGAACAGCAGGTCTGGAGGCAACAATTGTGGCCTCAATGGGAACAGATGTCGCCCTTTCGCCAATGCAACGGCTGCTTTTCGATGTCCCGGAAACTGTGACAGTATAAAAACGTACAATCCTTATGCAGTGGGCGACCAAGAAATCTTTCTCGAACCTCTGGTAATAGGCGGACCCAGCACCAACCATACTGATTCTCCATTGTCCGAGTACGTCTACCGCGGCGACTCCTTCGTATGCCAAGCCGCCATCCACGCTGGCGTTATCTCCGATAAAGGTGGTTGCGGCGTTGTCGCACTCACCGGCACCCACAGCAACTTTCACAGCACTACACTCAATAAAATCACCTCCTTTCCGTTCTCCCCGTCGTTCCCCAAATCCTTTACCTTTGTCCCTAATGTCTCCTCTTCCTGCGTCATCGACCTCCGATGGCCCCTTCTCGCCGTTACAGCAACCTTCACCGTCCTCCTCTCCCTCTTTACCACTTCCCCAGCAATCTGCTTCTCTTCAATATTTACTATGCTATTCCTGCATGTCGGACTTGTCTCCGACCCGCCTAATATTTCTTCCTTGCCACCACTGACCTCGCTCCTAACCGAGCGCTTCCTGCCTGCCTCCTTCGTCGCCTACGTCCTCTACCGCTACTGCGTCCGCCCACAACAGCGCGACCTAACCGCAAACGTTGAAAGGACCCTCCTCTGGCTTGGTGGCGCCTGGATCGGAGCGCTAAACAACTACACCTTCACCTGGATCCCTGTCTCTCGTCTTACGCCGCGCGACCTCCAGAACCAGCCTTCTGCGCAGATCGCCGTCGTTCTAATCGTCTTGCTCATCTTCTTCATTGCCTGCGGGCAGATATGGTACCTCCGGCTCGAAGGGCGGCTGCCACGGTATCTCGCCATCTATAGCGCCATGGCCGTCTTCTTACTCATCTGCGTCGCCATCCCCTGGCTAAACCTACGCATCCACCACTACGTCCTCGCTCTCCTCCTCCTTCCCGGCACGCGCTTACAAACCCGCCCGAGCCTTCTCTACCAAGGCCTCCTCCTCGGCCTCTTTATCAATGGCATCGCCCGCTGGGGCTTCGACTCCATCCTTCAAACCAACGCCGCCCTCCGCGGCGACGGGCTCCTCGATACCCTCCTCCCCAACATCACCGCCCCCACACTCATCAACGCCTCAAGCATCACGTTCTCGTGGCCGCCCGAACTGCCGAGTCCGTACGATGGTGTTAGCGTGCTGGTGAATGATGTGGAGCGGTGGAGGTGGTACCGGGGGGAGGGGGAGCCGGGGTATACGTATGAGAGGGTGGAAGCGGAGAAGGCCTTTTTTAGGTTTGGATACATGAGTGGGAGTGAGACAGGGGATTATACGGGGGCGGGGGTGTGGGATATTGGGGGCGGGTGGGAGGGGGAGGGGATGGTGGGGAATTAAGTGGGGCGGGGCGGGGTTTAAATGTATATGAGTAGATGAGACACGATTTTGGAAATAGGATAGATGTGTCTAGACTAGGATCGAAGGAGACCGTTTCTGGGCTGCAAATTTAATAGCCAAAATCTGCACCACTAAACTCCCACCCGCACTCCCCGAATAGCCGCTTCGATTACCCGGTAAGTGGAGCCTCTTAGCAAGTTCGAGGTGGAGTGTTCTTTCCATCTGGCACCTCGACTGTGGTTGGTTGCAATAACTATTTAGCCTATATGTATATCAACGAGGATTTTATTATTTTAGGTACGCGTGGCAACATCTCATCTGATATCCTTCGCTGCGCTTTTGCACTGGGAGACTTGGTTCTCGTGCTCTAGTCTTGTTCACGCTTCTCTGATTTCTTCCTCGTGCATGGGTTTTTGATTTGGATCCAGGAGTATCTGCGTTCCCACCCCCAAGCACCCCCATACTAGCTCCCCAGCTCACTACTACAACAGCGCCCATCAGCCCTTCCAAATCCCTAACACTTAAACATCCCCTGACCAACCCCACCCCCTCAAACCCCCAACATCTCCCCCAAAACCTCCCAGCACGCCTCCCCGCCCGCTCTACCAACCCCCCGCAGCCCCGCCGTGACAAAAGCATGCAACTTAGAAAATGTATCGTGCATTTGCCTTAGCTGGTCCTCGTAGGGGGTTGAGGCGAAGGAGGGAGCGCTGGTGGCGGGTTCGTTGTCGGTGTCGGAACGGGATGAGGAGGAAGAAGAGTCTTCATCTGAGGCGTCTTGATGGCGGTTCTTGCGCCGTGTTGTGAGCTGAGGGGGTTTGTGGTTGGGATTTGTGTATGCGGCGTGCGTATCGGAGAAGAGGACCGCGAGGTCGAGGAGGGATATAATGGCTTGATGGATTGGTGCTAGACGCTTTGAGATGAGGCATTGTTCTTCGAGGCGCTCGATGTAGGATTCGTGCACAGCAATCATCGCATCCACGTCCTCTGCCCTAACCATGTGCGCTCGCATCTCGGCGGTGCTGACTGAGAGTACAATTTCTGTTAGGTATGTGAGGAGAGTGTTGGTGATAAAGAGTAGGCGGTAGCGAAGGGAGTAGGTGAGGGTGCTATAGGTGGACTTATGGTTCCAGCTAGAACCGATGGTGGAGAGGAAGGGCTGGCATTGGAGGAGATGCTTTGCGCGGTGGGTTTGTAGTAGGAAGGTGAAGATGCGTTGGTAAGTTACGAGGGACGAGGGGCGGAGGATGTTGGCGATTGGCCAGGGGAGGGTGTAGGTGGTACGGAGTGTATCGAAGGTCTTCATGGATCGCTTCTGAGTTTTCATGTCTTTGTAGGAGCTCGCCGTTGATTGGATGGTCAGTCGTTCCGCATCAATGCATGTCAGCGGCCCGAACACATATCGAAATCGCTCTGTCAAGATTGAGCCGTCATTCCAAGTTCGATTGCCTCGGTCAATCCTATCAAAGATCGTACTTGTAGCAACGTCGCTCAGGGCGCCGTTTCGGTGGAAGTAGATATATTCCAGGGCGTCAAGAGACCTCGATAAGCCGCACTGGGATTCAAGTCCGTTTCGGAGAATTGAGGATACTGAGTGATGCATGCTGGCGATCCAGGAGTCTAAGGCCTTATCGAGAAGTTCAGAGAAGGGGCTAAACATATCTTCGTCTGCCTTTCGGCACACAGTTGTATAATCCAATTGGAATACACCTAAATTTTGTTTCTTCTCTAATCCTAGCTCCTTCAAGAAGTTGATGCTTTTCCCAGTAGTAAAGATCTTCGTCGCGGCAACATGAAGGAAATTAGGCGCATATAGGCTACCGTCGTTATCATACCGGAGGAAATACTGCTTTTGCCATATAGAGTCAAGAGATGCATCTTCCTCATTCTTTGCTATAAACATGACTTGATCGTGCTTGTTTAACTCACCAGTCTCCATCCACGTTCTCAAAGGCTTCAGATACGTTTGAAAACATTCGAAGAAAAGCTGTGCAATGAACTCGTATCCTTCTGTATTTCCAACACTCTGACATGTACATGTCCGCTCGAAGAGACCTTCTAAGATCTTGAATGGCATCTGCTCATTGGGTGTAGATTCTAACCCCGCGACAACTTCGGATATTGTCTGTATGAATCGAGTAATGTGCGATATCTCGTTACAAAGGTCTAGAAGGCTTATCGTCATGGGTTCGACGGGCTTCAATATTCTCGCCTCTATCGCCGACAAGGCGACGTTGACATCCCTCATCCGGGAGACGAGTCCCGCTTGAAAGGTCTGCTTTACTGGCACTTTTTCGTCTCTTTGTGTCCAGCTACGGATGTTAAATAGTTGGTTGCCAATCGTAGTGAAAACACTGAGCAGATGCTCGATCGAGGATTGAGAAACGTGACGAATGCCATATCGTGAGCTATGCTCCAATTTTCCATCTTTACTAGACGTGAAGATTGATGTCGGTAGTCCATGTAGCATGAATATCACCTCTCGTGTCATCTGTGCCTCAGTAATCATGACTTTGGGCGGTTGGCATCCATCTTGCCCGCTGTAACTTTCGTCAAAGGGATCAAGTGCTGCTTTGTTTCTCCAAAACTGAGCATTGATGGTTTCATTCAAGATTGTGCTGTCGGCAGGTACGGTTAGGATGTCACCATCCAAATCTGCTTGGGCATCATCAAGGTGAATGCTTGAATCTGGCGTTAAATCTGGAGTTGTGGATTGCTCAAGCACGAGACCCTCGTCATCGCCCGAACTGTCTGCAGCATAGTCTATGCTGTCCCATATTCTATCCGGGTCGTCCAAGAGATCATCTGCCAAGATATCGGACCACTTCAACAGTGGTGCTTGAAGCTCGGGTTCGGTTACAGCCAAGTCGTAAACATTGGTCTTTTCAACAGGCTTATCAGACAAATGCAGAAGAAGAGACAATACTTCAGGGGTCCATCTACTGGAAGACCCTGAAAGCTCGACCAAGCGAGCCTCCAAGACGTCAGCTAATTCATCATTGTTAAGAACTCTGAATTTCTCCTCTAAACCACGGAGTTGATCTAGAACTTCAAATTGATCGGTACGCGCTGGGCGTGGGTCTGCGAATGCGCGTGATGCGAACAACTTTGATCTCTCTGTTTCCGATGCATCCTGTTGGTCAGAGAAGCGGGCTGAGCTGGACGGAGAGGATGCGTACTTTGGGACATCCTGTAATTGCTTGGATGAGGTCGCTAGTCAGAGAGCCAATCTTTGCTACATGTGTCATTTCGGACTGCTTTTAGGACGCTATACGTCCTTGCAAGTTGGAACTACATTTGCATCACAGAGATACTATACACAACAACCGAAGTCTGTGCCACTCAGGAAGTCCAAAGGCCTGCAGGCCAAGGGAAAGACTTCACGCCGAATGTGTTAGGCGTTTTGGTCGCTTTGATTCAACAAAGTGAACGCGGTCGAGTGGATCCAGTACCGCGCGCCTCGGTCCGTTGACGCAAAGCGATCAGCCCTACGAATTGTCTTCGATCAAGACCAGAAAACCCGTAATAGTAGCGCCTCATGCCTCATATAATACTTTGAACCTAGATGGCAGCCATTTTCCTCCAGTGTCAGCCCTGGACGACCAGATGAGAGCCTTAACCTATCAAATCATTTTCCAGCATGGCTATCCCAAAGCCGATGCGTGTGTTGGCAGGCGTATCAGCCTGTCTACTTTTCTTCCTTCTCTTCGAGCTCTATAGATCTCCGAGATTACTGAGTGGACCTGAGGAAAAGGTCCCTGAAATGAAGAGTGACCCCAATCTTGAGGGTATGCTGTGCAGAACCCCTGTACGCCATACGCTGACAATACGATAGCTACGGGAGAACCAGAAGGAGTCCTATGGCGAGCAGACGACTATGCGGCGGACAACCCGAACGCACCAAGGATAAACGCTACGCTGCTGGCACTGGTCCGAAATAGCGAAGTAGATGGCATGATTCAGTCTATGAGGGACCTGGAGAGAACATGGAACTCAAAGTTCAACTACCCCTGGACCTTCTTCAACGACGAGCCCTTTACGGAAACATTCAAACAAAGGACACAAGCCGAGACCAAAGCGAAATGTTTCTACGGCACGCCTCTCTCCGACCCCCCTTTTTGTTCCCCCTCCTAACCTCCCCTCGTAGAAACCATCCCGAAAGAACACTGGGCCGTCCCCCTCTGGATCAACAACGACCTCTTCGAAGAATCCGCCAAAATCCTCAAAGAACAAGACGTACAATACGGTAACCTGTACTCCTACCACCAAATGTGCCGCTGGAACAGCGGCCTCTTCTACCACCACCCAGCCCTCCTCAATACCCGCTACTACTGGCGCGTCGAGCCCAACGTCCACTTCTTCTGCGACGTCGACTACGACGTTTTCCGCTATATGCAGGACCGCAACAAAACCTACGGCTTTACCATCAACCTTTACGACGCACCCCAGTCCATACCAACGCTATGGCCCGAGACGGAGCGGTTCATGGCGGCGCATCCGGAGTATTTGCACGAGAATAATGCAAAGGAGTGGTTGACGGATAGTCAGCGAAGGCCGGGGCATAACAGCAAGGCCAATGGGTACTCGACGTGCCATTTTTGGAGCAACTTCGAGATTGCGGACATGGAGTTTTGGCGCAGTCAGGCATACGAGGATTATTTCGCCCATTTAGACCGTGCCGGCGGGTTCTTCTACGAGAGATGGGGCGATGCCCCGGTGCACTCCATCGCGCTAGGTCTCTTCGAGGACTCCAGTAAAATCCACTGGTAAGCTCCACCTCTACCCCTCAGTCACCATCCCAATCAAGGCCACCATGACCGCAAACTTCAAAACTAACCCCCCCTCAGGTTCCGCGATATAGGCTACCAACACATCCCCTACTTCAACTGCCCCAACTCCCCCAAATGCAAGGGATGTGTCACGGGCAGGTTTACGGACGGCGAGAAGTTCCTGTTCAAGGAGGATTGCCGGCCGAATTGGTTCAAGTATGTAGGGATGGAATGATGAGGGGCGGAGGGAGTTTTTTGGGAGTTGTATATTAGTACTCAGTACATAATAATTCATCATGGTTACCTTTTATGGTGCTACTGGTACGTCGACTGAGTGCATGGCAATCGATAGTTGGATTTTCTGCTTTCTAGCGGTTGAAGGAAAAGGTACCTATTTCGATGTCGGTTCGTAGCCCATTTCTGAACCTTGGCAATTACACGCATTGCAAACCATACACAGCTCCTACGACTGTATTGGCGATCACGCGACTCGAGCTCCTGGTTTGTACGCTGCAAGAATAATAAAAGAAGTATTTATGTGCACATCTCACATACGCATTAAGCGTCCTTACAGCCACCCGCGCCCCGCAACTCCCTTCTTTCCCTCCCTCCCTTCTTCCCTGTCCCTCCCTCACCCTTTCCTATCCCGTCGCACCTTTACCCACACCTCAACAACTGTCCGCCCGCCCTAATCATTACGAGTTCTGCGCATGCATCGACCCCGAGCACTACGGCTCAGGATACAGATCCTCCTTCAGGCTAACTCCTAGTTCCTCCCTTAGAGGCTTCAGCTCGCGCAGGTATTCGTCGTATTGGCCTTTGTTTTCGACTTTGGCTTTGATACCTGTGTGGAGAAGGTGGGTGTTAGTTGTGTGGGTGGTTGATGGGTTCGGGATGAGGGGAGGCTGAGGAAGAGGAGAGGGAAGGTGTGGAAGAAGGGAACGGAGGTGGGAAAGAGGTGCTCGCACCTTCGAAGACCCGGACAGCGGTTGGGAAATCGTTGACTCGCCGCGCGGCTTTGAGGGCCGCGGTGATGACGGAGGGGGAGGGGACGAGATCGTAGGCGAAGGCGTTGTTTAGATTGCGCTGGGGGGATGAGGATGTTAGTTTGAGTGGTTGCAGAAATGGTTGGGGAGTGGTTTGCTTGTTGGAGGAATTGGGGAATTGCTATACCTGTAATTCGAAAACGTCTTGCACGGAATCAAATTCTTTTTCATATCTGGAGATCCAATGGGTAATGGGTTAGCTGTTTAACATGCTCCTCGTAATTCCTCCGTGGATATCATCCCAATTCCTTGCTGGAGGAAAAAATCCCTCGGACAAGGCCCGAAGTTACGACAATGGCTCCCTACCTGGCCGTAAACTCCTCAAAGCTCTCCTCATGATGCGAAGTGCTAGCTTCCTGCCCATCCTTATCCATCGCCCTTGGCACACTGGTGCTGAGGCCTCTACTGCATCCCACCAAAGCCAACGGGACTCCTCCTTTTACAGGCAATCGCGACCGGAGCAGACTAGATGGCGGTGTGCGCGTCGCGAGGCGGATGAGAACGATAGACGACATGGGTAAATGGTGGGCGTGGACCAGCTAACGAAGGAAGCTTGGAATGGTGAACAGGTACGTAGATACTTATGCGGTTGCAGCTCCGGTGAACTATCACGTGACTGCTAGACGGGAGGGTTTGCTGACGTAATAGTCGACCAGGGCTGGTGGGCTGTCACAGTCGTTGAGTGATTTAGTTTATATTAGGTTCGATTCCTAACAGCGCTGGTACAATGGTGTTGTGGTTATCTTTTCTCTTTGGTCACTGTACTACGTAGTGGATGAAACTGAGGTCCCCCGAATTTTGTAAATAACGATTTCCAATGTGCGTATTTACATAATACGAAGTCGTGCACTACCGATTCTTCGAGCGCACATCTTCGAATCTGCCTTCTTCCCACTTGGATTTCGAGCTCACAACCTTGAAGACGAGATGAGCAGCCTTCGTATGAACGCCTCGAAGGGCCGAGGCTCGAAGACTAGCAGGCTGTGAAGGTTCCTGAGAATGATGAAAGATGGAATAAATCTGAAGTTTGCTGCTTGTCTACTTGTCCGCATGGATTAATTAAGACATGCGATAGCATAACTCGGCTCACCTTTACAAGTTTTCAATTTGCCCTTGACTCTAAGATCTCCTGGAGGAACCGAGATTCATCTAAAAAGGAGAGTGCTCTATCTAAGATGGAGGGATCAATGTAAGAAGGATAACGTGAACGACGGATACGGAATGAAGGGTGTATAATCTGCATCGATCGTCCATGAAAACGGTAGAAAATAAGAAGCAGGCTGGTATACAAAGGTCAGAGGATAGATGATTGACGGAAAGCTGATCTGCGTGCTCATCAGTTGCTGGGCCCTTCATGGACGCGAGTAGTGACTCCTTCACATCACAGCCTGGATCATCAAGGAATTATGACCCAGTGAAGGACGCAGCTGGGGCTGCAAACTAACGTTGAATTATGCATGGATTGTGGCAACGGGATCACAGAGATACATATCATCGAATCCAGCAAATTTGAAAGACAAAAATCATATGAATAATTTACCTGATTAAGAAAAATGTAAAGGCCACAGCGACTCCGGTTGCTCTACCGTCGCGCGCGATGTGGGCGACAGTCGCGAAAAAGATGGTGATCATGTGATGAGCGCCCCTGACCCACTGAGAGCGCTCATATATACACCCCCTCGCCCTAAAAAATCTCCTGCGGCTGCTGTCTACGTAGAGCGCTCGGGGCCGTGTAGTCCGCGAACGTTCTTTGGGCATAGGAGATCACATTCAGCTTATGTAGGATGGTGTGGCTTACGGGTTCTTGGTGTTCCATCATCACCCTCCCGACATCCACCAAGTTCCGCAAGGCATGTTCCAAAAGAATTTTCGGGCAAGGAGAAATCATGTGGGATCCAGTAGATTCCAGATTTGACCGTAGATGTGGGTGATACCCTTGCTATCAAGCCAACTACTATGGAGTATTCATCGCAGTCATTTTGAGCTGTGACGATCTGTTATTCGTGTATTAGGCTTGATGGAGCTCAAACGGCGTTCCATTCTATCGTTCTGTTGCATATGTACAGCCTTGAATGGCCATGTGATAGCAATGGTGCTACAATGCTATATGTCCCGCGCCAGAGATGCGCCAATGGAAAAGCCGACGTCGACCAGTGCCATGTATGTATGTACGGCCTTGAATGGCCATGTGAGCAAAGGTGCTATAACGTTCCATGTCCCACGCAATCAATGCACCAACGGAAAGCCCGACTGCGATCGCTGCAATATCAACCGAGCGCCCTTGCCACATAAACTCACCCTCGACTCCGTTGCCAATGCAGTCATCCTTTCCTCACCGATTCATCCAAGTCAACCCGTTCGCCGCCTCTTCCAACGGAAAGACCTCCTGCGCATACTCCTCCATGCCACGGTATCCGGCCCACAATTGCAATGCTTCGTCCGGCGCTTGAAGGTCAGGGCCAAAGTAGGGGGCGTTGTACCTGCCAAACAAAACCTCAAGTTTGGCGAGCTGCTCTCGATAGCCGTTGGGGATCGGGACTTCAATCTCAATGGGGCCCTGGACATAGCGGACAGGACGTTGGACGCCTTTGGAGAAAGCGGCGCAGACCTGGCGGGGGTTGAGCATTTCGTAAGCGAGGGCGATTCTGTAGGGAGGATCGAACGTCAACAGTGTCTTCGGATACGGTGGGAGATGACTTGTGGGCTTACCGATGCCCGGACCATTTTCTCGGACCATCTTTGAAGATTTGCAACAGCGCTGGTCCGACATCATGCTCTGCATCGAGCCATGGCTGGGGCGTGTCTGGGTCGAACGGCGCTTTCCATTCGAAGCTGCCGTCCTTTTGCAATTTCATGCAAAACAGCGGGTACGGGAGACTGGTGAAGTTGTTGTTGTAGATGCCTGTATAAACGAACGTAGCTGGAAGATCAATCTGTCTCAGGATAAGTACTGCTTTTGCTTGTCAGGTCTGATGTCGAACCTGCCGAATGTAATTTTCCACTGTAAACTTGACACTCCACAAGGGTAAAGCTGGCCATTCTTTTCCAAACACGCTGTGATCGGGCATGCTACTGTAGATGTAGTGCTGAACGCCCGCCTTCTTGGCGGCGTTGGCCAGCGATTTTCCGATGGCGGCTTCATCCCCCCATGACAATGTATTGATAAAGGCTTGCTTGGCGCCAATGAAGAGGCCGTCCACGAACTTTTTGTCCTCTAGAGAGCCTTGTACGACGGTGACATTATCCAAGTCGTCCAGCTCATGGGCAACAATGCCACTGCGTCCCTCTCGTGAGTGAACATGGGCGCGCACCGAATAGCCCACGGCAGCCGCGACGCGGGCGAGGGAAGCCGCCTGGCGCCCAGTAGAATTGACAAGAACAAGCGTTGTGTTTGGCATGTGAAGATAAAACCACAAACGGTCCCAAGGTAATGTAGGTCAGCTCTCTTTGAGCTTTCCGTTCAAGTAGCGAGAATATTGAGAGGTAGTCGGACGTTGAAGAGAGAAATCTTGCTCGGAATAGAAATTCCAGATGAGGCAACAGAGATTGAAATGATGAAATGCTAGATGTTGGAAAATCCGGGGATAAGGTTCACTAGGGTCAGGGAAGGGAAAGTGTGTTCCCAGTGTGGGAGGAGAAGAAGAAGAAGAAGAATAATACTAATACTAATACTAATACTAATAAATAACAACAACAACAACAACAACACAAAAGTATGGAAATAAAGATATAGTAGGTAAGGTAGGTAGGTAGGTATGTAGGTGGGTGGGAGGGTAGTCAAGGCCCTTACCAATCTGGCCGTAGCACGTGGTCGACCCAGGAAGGAACGACAGCCAGAGAACACAAGCACGAGCACTAACACCGTGTGGAGGAGAAAATGCGCAACGCATCAGGTAATAAGGCATCGTACCTTAGGTAACTAGGTGTTTTTTGGAGTGGAAGTCAGGCCTCGACGTAGTCAGGTAAGGGAAGGGCGGTAGGGCAGGCACGGAGGCCGTCGTCAGTTCAAGCTTAGTCGACCAGCTGCTTTCGGAAATCGGAATGAATGCCAGCCCGACACTGCCTCCTCCTTTCCATCATGAACGCAGTATCCCCGCGGAGTTGAAGGAACAGTCGAGTGACTTGGACGTTCTCGGTACCAACATACCCAAAGGGTGAATGAGATATAATAAGAATCAGGTAATGACGATGGAGGGGGGTTTGCAAGGAGAGGACTAGGTACTTAAGTTCATCTGATGAGGGTACGGCCCAGCCGTCACTTTACGTAAATACGGAAATCATGACGAGGGGGATCAAAGGTCGGTGTAACGTAACTTGTACGGAATACGGTAATACTTCCTTCACCGGGAGCAGCGCTAGCACTTCGGTTGGGGCCGGTGGAGACGGTTTGTAGTCAGCCCAGCCCTGGAAGATGAGGGGTCGTCGGTCGTCGGTCGAGTGAAGCCTTTCTTCCACCATACCTACCTACCTACCTACCTTATCATCGACGAATGGCGTCACTGTCATCAACTCTGGGGTGATGATCATCAAGGGATCATCTGCAGCCAAAGATCCCAAAGGGATCGAAGTGCAGCGGGAGAAAACGGACACCCCCGCCGTTTAGCACCGTAAGGCGGATGATCCATGCCACTTGGCTGGATCGGGCCATACATAACATGACCTGAACATCCACAATCATGGCGTCCAGAGAATTTCGTAGACACAGAATGCGCTAGGCGCGTGATGCACAGAAGAATCATAGCTCGTAGCTGATGAGATACGATATCTGGAGCGTGGAGTGCCAATCGGTAACGGAGGGCTAAGGTAGAGTGGGCTTGCAATTCGAAAGCGCCCGGACTGTGGGGTTGAGAGACCCCCACCGTCGATCCTCGCTAAGGTAAAGACCTCGGGTTGGGGTAAAATGATGTCCGCAGCAGGTCTGAGATACCTCCCGTGTTCGATGGCTTGTCTCAGACAGACCATCCACCGCCGGAGGTCACGTATGAAGGAGCCTAGGTCATAGAGCTAGGTGCGTCGCTGACGTTATTGTTGACTCTCGGGACACGTTTCATCTTCATAGGCCCGCGGCCTGCCAGATCCATGGCTGGTGGCGAGCGAGCAGCCTCGCGGTACCAGTCTCGTCGGCGTGGAGATGCGCTCCCGAGTCCCGCAGCAACGAGACATGATCAGCCAAGTGGGCATTTGCCGCGAGGAACAAGGGACTTCGCCCCGTTCGGTTGCGCAGGTGGACCGAGGCTCCTTTCGATAGCAGGATCCGCAGGATCTCGAGGGAAGGTCCAGTGGCCGCAATATGCTACTTTCATGAGCTAGAGATTTCAATGTGCGCGGCGGAAGACCCACCAATGGGGTGTTGCCAGAGTAATCTGCCTGATTCAACAGCCATTCCTTGTCAGCCTTCATCAAGCCCTGCAATTCGGTGAGATTTCCTTGGGCAATTGCATAACTCAGGGCTGTGAGATCCGCTAGATGCTGTGGCAGATACCCATTAGGATGTTCAAATTCCATGTGGGTATGTTCAGTGAGCTCTCCACGTAGAGAAACGGACATCTGCTGTCGAACATCCTCTGTTGTCAGACCTGGCAAGCCAAGAAGGTATGATAGTTTTGCGAGTGCCGCCTCCGACGTCAAGTCATGGCCAAAAACCACTCCGACACGTTCCAGCAATACCGCAGGCTCATAGAGCGGGCTGACGGTGCCGGTCATGCCTGATCGATATTTCAGTATACTCAACATTAGATGCGGAACTGAAAGACCAACACTGAGTAATATTGACAATGACTATTCCTCGCTTGATTGCTTCAGCAAACACGCGCGTCAGAGCACCATCTTGCCCTCCTGGTGCGTTGCCTGGCCCGAAGGTCTCCAGGACAAGGCCCCGTAATCCCTGGACCTTCAGCACCGCATCGACCATCTCAGGTTTGATGCCCGGGAAAATCCGAAGGCACGCGACATGACTCGTAGCTCTGTTGGTTTGGATACTGAATGGCTCGATGTGGGTCGGCCTGTAGATTAGTTCCCACGATACATGAGTCTTGAGCGATGTAATGCTAGCCAACGGCGGAAGGTTTGGTGACGCAAAGGCAGCAAAATCGCTGGCGGAGACTTTCGTAGCTCGATTGCCACGGAACAATTTGTAATTGAAAAAGAGACATACTTCGGGTATCATGAAATGACCCGCTACAATCAAAGATCCAAGAAGGTTATCTGTCGCATCGTTCTGAAGCTCCAGCATTGGTGCCTGGGAGCCTGTTAATATCACGGGTTTGCCTAGATTCTGTAGCATAAAACTTAATGCAGAGCAAGTGTATGCGAGACTGTCTGTGCCATGCAGAACCACAAAAGCATCAAAGAATTTGTAATTCCTGTAGATGGTCTGAGCTATCTCCCCCCACCCTTTCGCGTCAATGGAACTACTGTCGAGGAGTTCTTCGAACTCGAGGACAGCGTAGCGTACGTGTTTCTGATAGGTACTGACTGGTGTGCGAAGACTGCGATAGGATTTCTTTGTTCCGTCGTCTATCATGACCTGGATGTCGCTAGGGTTGGATCCGTCATTAAACGAAGGCCTCGGAGCCATCCCAGATTCCAGAAAACCTCGGGCTGGAACGAATCCATTGGCGCTTCTCTTCATGCATATGGTCCCACCGGTTACAACGATAAGGACTCGGGATTCTGAGGCCATCCCATTTGGAAGGTAGTGTACCATTATGTCATAAAAGTAGGACTGCTGTCGGTACGACAAGTAACTGGAGGTTTAGAAAAGCGGTGAGACAATAGGCAAGAACCAAAGCATCGCAATCAAGGTTGAAACTTTTTGGGTTTGAGCACCGATCCAAAAGTCTTTATCCAATTGCACACCCAAGCCAACCGTGAGACAGGACAGGAACGCAGTTGAATCGACAGACGTGGCACCAGGGCTTGAGCGACTTCTAACGATCCACAAGGCGTACAACTGCAGATGGCTGGGCAAATCCAGAACGGAAGCAGGCATGCACAGGGAACGATATTAAACAGAATTGAAAGTGGAAACTTTCGAGAAAAGAAACGAAAGGGTCAATGCGTTGTAAAATTTGAGATCTCGCTAAACCAATGCCGGATTAGGCTTAGTGCATTTCCTTCACTTCCTTGCAATGTTCGCAGAGTCTGACTGTCAACCTGTCTCTCTGTATTGTGGGTGGAACTATCCCTATGAAACACTAAGAATTAAGCTTGCTAAAGAGCGTCTGTAAGTAGGTGATATCTAAAGAATGTTCAAGGTCGATAGACCGAAACCTGTCCTGAACTCCTTCGGAATGGGGGACCCCGACGGTCACAACAATTGGGTGTTTCTTTTACCCATGAGCCAGAGACTTTTCCCTCACTAACCCACGGCAATTCCTCCATCGAAGGGAAATGGCGGGATGAGCGGCAACTCCTCCCTCTCATTTGGGGCCCTAGCCACCATCTTAGGCTTTTTCGCCGTCGGGCGTTGCTGTTGCGTACTCTGCCGTTTTGCCATGCTTAGTGATCGCGTGAGACCCTTCCATCCCGCCGTACTGATTGTAAGCGGTGGGTTCGAATTTACGCGTGCGCGGACGACGTCGTTGGTGGATGTTGGAGAGTTCGTCCTTGACAAGCGCGGTGGTTCGAGCGAGTACGGATCGTAATCACGGTAGGCCGGCGTAGGGCGGACATCAAGAGGGAAGTAGTGCTCGTTGACTTCAAATGATTCTGGATCCTCCTCTGGAAGCCATGATTCCGGCGCTTGCATTTGGGGCAGACTATCTTTTCGCTTTGGCGCCGCAGGCCTGCGAGCCGGGACATGTCTGTCAGCAGAATCTCTGACCAAAGAGGGCATGTTTTCCACATCCATAGCCGAGACTCTGGAGGCGAGCTTCTTGCTGGTGGGCTGAGGTGCCAGCGGTTGGCTCGCGCGCTTTCGTTTGTGCATTGGTGCGAGATTGGTGATGTCGATCAGCTTCGGACGACCAATTGCCATGATGGGAACGGCGATGGCAATCTCGGCCTTTGACTCGGTGATCTCCGAAATGTCTACAGTATCGCTGGCGCTTTTTTTGGACAATTTGTGCTTTACCTGCTCGTCATGGTTCTTGATATCTTCGCTCGGGCTGGGCGAGGGCTCTTCTTCGCTCGAGAGGTACCGTTCGTGAAGCTCGTCCCTCGCGTATGTGTTGATACGCAGAGTGTTCCTTGACTTTTGCCTTGGAGGTTGTCTGCTGAGCTTCGCGGTAGGAAAGTCCATCTCTTTCCGAGGTTGTTCGTAGTCTTCTGCCACGACCCACAGATGCTCTCTTTCCTCGCAGTCGATACTGTCTCTGTCACTGGCACCTTGGCTGGGAGCCAGCATTTGCTGACGACGCTGGAGCACTGGCATTGCAGCTTTATTTGAAAGAATTTGCAGGGATTTTCGTCTTTGTCAGGAGCGGTAAAACAGAAAGTGGGGGGCCTTGTTGATATAGATACCAGTTCAGGTCTGGGCTCAAAGCAAATAATGATTCAGCTCAGTATCGACTTGGGTGACATCAGTGCACATTGAAACAATTTGATACAGGAGCAACGACATCAACTGAATATGCAATGCGACGGAGACAAGACGTAGAAGCTTCGAGGGTCATGTGGGGCTATATCACTCAGCGCTGCGGCGCAATGCTGTACCTAGTACAACAATTCCGGCTTATCAGCATTACTTTAATTTAGCTCGAGATCGGGGGCGGCATTGTTGATAGTTCAGGGCCCCAGAGATCATGCAACTCCCACATGTGGATGATTGACGTTGGTTTTCGACCGACTCAACCGATGTGGTGTGCAGGTTTCAGACGTGCCATTGGCTCTTTTGCAATTTAAGAGCACCACACACCGGAAGCGCTCCTTAACTCGAAGCGGATGGGTTGACCGTAGATTTGCATCCCCAACTGCAACACCACTTCCGCACGCCGCACGGCAAGTCCACCTTTGGAAATTATCCGACCATCAGGAAACGATAGGTGTTCCTCCCATATGAAGACCCAGCGTTTAGGCTTGAGGACTCTTTGACTTCGTGGCGAGCAGAAGTCGCATAGGTAGGATAATTTCATGGAGGGCAAGTTTTGCATGAACGCATGAGGAGGAAGTTCAAGCTTGAGCGTTCTACCCCTCATCAACTCCACAACAACATGAATGCCATTCAGTTGGCATTCCAACTTTCCAAGCCTAAAGTAGCAGGAATGGTAGTCGTAGTCAGACAAGCGAGGTGTGGCACATGATCGACGGCTTGCTCGTCGTAAAAGGTACACACCGCGACGCCTGAAACAACGCAGGCTGTCTATGCCACGTTTCAGTTGTCTGAATCAAGCATCCACATAATGCCGTGCCACCACCACGTACTGCTGGGGGCGAAGAAATATCGGGTCCAGATTATTGTCGAAAACACACGACATCTGCCGGATCATCCCGTTACCAAGCTAACGGCGAACACGTACGGAGTACACAAGCTATGAAGGTATCGTCGTCGCCATTGTCATCTCGTTCTTGCGACAACGGAAAACCTTTGGTGTAACTTTGCGCTTCTAGCACCAGAGACGGATTGACCGCTGGTTCGTCGTCAAGAACAACGAGAACGCGTGGCTAAATTTCCGTTGACGGGATGCATGATGGGGGGTGCATTAGCCCGAGTATCTAAGGTTACAGTATGGGGCCCCCCCCCGGAAAAGAGGGGAAATGACTGGAATTGCTTTGCCCACAACGGGCAAATTACCTTCAGGCGGTGAGGCAGTCAAGCACCGAATCTTCGCTGCATCGCTAGCGTTGGGGGTTTCGTCCGATGGAATATCTACGCTTAGGTGGTTAGGTAGTGGTGCATTCTGCAAGTAAACACTGAAAAGGTCTAAGGTACCTTTAAAAGCACTCACGTGGCGTGCTGGCCGGTAAAATATCAAGATTTGAAATGCATGCGGGTGGAAGAGCAACAAAGTTTGATTTGCTAGCCATGGGCTCTCGCCATGACGATTATCGTGAGCTGGTCGGGTGTTTATTCCAACGGTTATGAGCCTCTCGGAGCGTTGTACGAGACACCCAGACACCAGCCACCAGCCACGAGCTCATTTCTTTTCAAGGCTCGTTGTCGTTAGGGAGAGCTGCATCAGATTATATGCTTCCGCAAAAGCTCGTCATCTTCTCTTTGAGAAAGCTGAGCTTCAATCTAAACGTTGGCTCTACAGAATACGCTTTCTCTTTCTGAATGTGCATCCTCTGCCGCGATCTATCTGCTATGTAATTACAAGCCCAAATCGGCGGTTTTCATGTTTCCATGCATCCAAGCGCACAGCCGAACCCGGCATTACAGAACGGTACAAAAAAAACCACCAGCTTTTTAAGAACACATAACGTACAAGATAAACGAAAAGGGCCCTTATGTACAAGCCAAAGCCCATGGCAAAGATCACGCATAGGGCTGTCTATACGCGCGAAAAGGCTACATTGAACGATCTTCTGCGGGATCTGAAGCGCATGTTCGTTGAGTAGAGGTTGCTCATATCAGCATTGGAAGGATTTTAGAACATTCCCACGTTGATGCTTAACTTTTCTTGGATCTCGTGGTTCGGCCACTAGGGCTTTTGACAGAACCGTTGGCATTTCCATTAGCCGTTGCTGATCCGTTAGCGTCTCCATTCTCCTTCGCAAACCCGTTTGTATGGCTTATAGCTTCCTTGGTCGAATCGACGTCTGGGACCTCCATTTTGCTCATGTTAATGGCTGCCCTCGTGGCAGTACCACTTCGCTTCCTGCCCTTGTGCCCAGTCTTCTTGTAGGTAGCTAGGTAGAATGAGATAAAGAGAAGAAGGTATGAGGTCAAGATGCCCATGCCCGCGAAAGCAGCGAATTCCTCACCAGAGCACTTGCCATAGCTGGGCATCTTGGGAAAGTAGGTTGAAGTAAAGTATGTGTAGGAAGCAAAGTAGACGAAGCCTGGTAATGATATCAGTGATGCTTCTGCGGGTTCATGTAGATTTAATATCATACCAAGGTCCAGCACAAACTGCGCAATTTGCAGTCGCGTAATCCATTCTTTCCACCAGATTCGGATCCCTCGTGCGCTTTGGAAGTAGTACCAGTACATTATGACATGCACTATAAGGTTGAGGGTGATGGGCACCCATGAGACAGAGGTGATACCGATAAGCTGAGTGTAGCAAAGCAACGCGGTTGCTCCATGATGATATGTGTGCAAGAAGGCTAGGGAAAGTAAGCTTCTTGCTCGAGGAGCGTGTTGAGGTTGCTAGTACTCAAGGGCTTCTTCTTTAGAACTAGGAAAACAGTGTCAAGAAGCTCGACATATTTGGTAAGATAGTTCAACTATAACTAGTCAGCTCAATTTAAGTACGGGATCTGTTGCTTCAAGACATACGTAGTAGAGTGTAACTAATGGTTTCGTCCACCCTCCTGCATGGTCACAGATAGCAAAGAATGTCCCTTTTCGCCATAGCGTCGGCAACAATTGCTCAATAAACAACGCCAAAAGGCCCCCACTTATAATTGTAAGATATAGGTTATGTATCATGAAAAGACCGTTGAGTTTGAAAGGGGGTCGGTTCTTCATGAATTCTCGGCCTGCGAACACTGTGATGTAGTATGTCACCAGCAATGCCGCCGTTGCTTGGAGTGTTGAAATTGGCGTTTCGCCAGGAACGAATTTGAAGTCTTGTGGGGAATAACCCTTGACTGACGAGAACAGCTGGTCGAATACTGGCCATAGTTCGACGCCGAAGGGTTTATCGAGGGTGGGTATAGGGAATGGAATCGATTTCAGCATATCGGACGACATGATGTAGGTCAGCGCCTCCCAAAGTCCAAGCTCTTGAGAACCCAATTATCCCTAATGTGGTTGAGAGTTGATGTGTTTCTTAGGAAAAGCCGTTGTCGCCGTTAGAAGGCTAGGTCGAAAGAGTAAAGCCTCTACCAATGATGATTAAAGGAGTGACGAGAAGAAAAGCGCCTTACGACCACTTCAGGGCTTAGAGCTGTCAATTGCTTCTCACGGTCGGAAGGGAGAAAGAAGTTTATGGAGATGGAAAGGAGATTGAGGTAGGCGTCGCGAAATATTTTGTTCCTCGGCTGGTCAACCTTGAATTTTGGGAATGAAACTCTGAACCAATCAAAGATCGCACACTCCGTAGTTCTAGATCAACGGTCAAAAATGCCGCTTGCAGCTTTTTTGGACATGCTCCGATCCTCATTCATTCTCAGCAATAACAATAATAACGAAAGCAGCTGCGATTCATTCAAGTACTTCACATGATTACATTTAACCAGTTGTTGCTAGTTCATTGACGCCGCTAAACGACACCGTGGCGGTGTCAGTGCTGACAGGATGCTTCGCGGCTCCCTTCACTAAATATCCAGCTGGCTCATACGAAGAGCTTATTTTCCAGTATCATCCCCTTACTCTGACGCTTACACAGCTGCGCAAACGCCTTGGATGATCAAAATCAGGTAACAAAGTCTGAAAGTCGGCGGTTTTGCCATGCAATTCCTGGTCCCTGAGAGCTACTTCCCAAGCCCCTTTCCCAAGCGTCGTCTATTAGGAAGCTCGATATCGGTAGTTCTACGAAAGTATAGCACACAGCCAACTTGTCGCATCGAGGCATATTGCATCATGGCTTTTCTTTTAGGATGGATCTCACTGGTGTTGGTTCCTCCTAACCTTTTAGCAAACCACAGTAATCACTATCGATGGTGGGCTTCTGGAGATCCCCGTGTTCATCAGGCTCTATGTTGAGAACTCGGAGATAGGAATTGACGCAAAAAGCCGCAGAACGAGCTCCTGGTCTACCTTGGCGTGCCTGTCGGAAAAACCGCAAAAGTGGCTTATGTAGACACTTTCGCAAACGTTTGTCTTCCGATGGTTGAGGCTGCCGTCGTCTTCATAGACTAGTGAAGCTTGTCGTTGTTAGCCTCCTGCGTAGAACTCTCTGTACAAAGATTGGCGTCGAACGACTGTTGATTGCTTGTCCACCGCTGGTTGTGGTGGTGTTTTGCACAGCGGCTGGCCTGGCGAATTTTTCTAAGCACAAGTGGAACACCACGTAGCTGTAGAATTGTGCTGTCAAAGTGCGATGACAAGAATGAGAAGAAGTATCAATACTAGGATCAAGATACCAATACAACAGCTCGACATCGTATCTACACTTGCATCAGCTAATGAATTGAGGGACACGCATATTGTAGCCACTGATTTAAGCACATACCTTCGTTCTTCTTGATCACCCATCCAATCTTCTTCATTCCCGTCTGTAACTTACCCTCAACCCTGGTAGCGACGTTACTCACATCCTCAAGCAGCTCCCCCTGCTCCCCGAGTTCCCTTCCCATGTCATTGGCCTGCTGCCTCAAATTTCCCACCGTTTGAAATACATCATCTAATGCCTCATCCTGCTCATGCATCATCTCTACTTGCCTTTGCTGCTCAAACGCGCCATAGTCATCATCATCCGCCGGGGAATCTGGATCAAAGGTTTCAGGGTGTGGTAATGCCTGGCCGTTCGAGGCGCTCGCTACAGTCTTCGCAAGCTCCCGTCTCATCTCTTCCACCTCCGCTCCAACATCATTGACCAAATCCTGCCGCCGCTCAACCTCTTTGATCCCGAGGCCATAATGGAACTGGTCGTCTTTAACTTGCCGGACGGTTTCCACTAAGTCGTGGAGGCCTGTACTCAGATTGTGTAGGTTGGTTTCCAGTTCGGTGCGCGCTTGGGAGAGTTCAGGAGAGGAAGCGGAGGGAGAAAGGGAGCGAATGCGGATGTAGGAGGACAAGAGGGACCGGGTTGTGTTGAGATCGGAGAGGACTTCGCTAGTGCACCGACTTAATTCGCATTTAGGGCAGTTGAGAGTGGAGCTTACGTTTGCGATTGAAGGAAAGGATCATCTGTATTCATAGAGGCCATCATTTGGTAGGACCTTGGAGTCCCCCAAAAGTTTGGGAAATGATGGAGAAGGAAAAGAATTCTAGAATGCTGCCTACTGAGGCATTGATGATTTGCGTTGGTGGCTACATCGGCAACTGTAGACCGGGGTTCGAAACTTCCTCTCGGTAAACCTCTCGAGTCGTTAACCCTTTAAAGTATGAAGACAGTGGATTTTATAGGGGCATGGGAGATCTCAAATCTGGTCTCGAGAGTATCCCAGGCAGACCGTACTCAACGCAACATATTTGTCTGTAGTAACAGTCAGCATGGCAAAAGCAAAGCCACTACCTTTATATCCAGAATGGGATAATGCGGAAGACTATACCGAATCGCTGTTGGCTTTCACTACAAATTCAGACCTCTTCCAAAGGCTGTGTGGAGGAGTTCATATTCTAGACTTCTTCGTGCAGGACCCGGACCTTTACACCAACTTACTTCCAGAAGACTGGAGAGATTGGTTTCAAGACCACCATATCTCGAATGTTCTTGATCTACTGATGAGAGAAGATCTCAGTGCCTTCGGAAATCTCAATCTCTTAGATGGATGTTTTAAAAGTTTTAATCGTGAGCGTAGCTGGCGGAATGGTCCGATACCACCTCCAAGTCTACTGAAGTACATCCAGGCAATTCGAAGTCATGCACTGGACAGGACATTCGGAAAAGCTGCCGGCGAAGGAGATGGAATGGCTCTTCTCAAGGCTCCTACACTCTCCCATCATGTATGCAGTGGCATGAAACCTAAGAAGATTCATGAGGTGGAGAGATTTGCAAAGTATATTGATGATCTAACATCCTACATTGCGATCACTAGCCCTTACTATGTAACCCATATTGTTGACTTTGGTTCAGGTCAGAATTATCTTGGAAGAGCTTTGGCCAGCCCACCATACAACAAGCATGTTGTCGCTATAGAGAGCAAGCAGCTCAACATAGAAGGAGCCATGAGTATGGATGTGACAGCAAAGTTGGCGAAGAAAGAGGCGGTATCGCGGAACAAGAAACAATACCGGAGTGGGACAGCAGAGGAACGCCTACAGATGAGGTCCTCGAAAGCAAATAATAGATTTTCATCTCCGGAAGCTTTAGGACTTATATCAGAATTAAAACATCAATCGTCAACAGAAGATTGCAACTTGAATGTACCACGCGGAGAAATAAAGTACATTGAGTCCAAAATACAAGACGGAGACCTTTCGAATGTCATAGAAAAGATCGAGACACAATCAGCAAGATTGAACGATATTACGTTTACTGTGCAAAGTTCCACGTCACACCCACAACTGATGGTCATCTCTCTACACTCTTGCGGGAACCTACTGCATCACGGACTTCGCTCAATAGTGCTTAACCCTATGGTGAAAGCCGTCGCTACGGTAGGATGTTGCTACAATCTGGTAACAGAGCGGCTTGGGCCGCCTACCTACAAGCTCCCAAGTCTTCGATTTCAAAACCTTCGTCTCGACCGTACTTCTTGTGTAGGTGATCCTCATGGCTTTCCCATGTCCGAACGCTTGGCTTCGTTCAAGCATGGCCGTGGCGAAGGTATTCGATTAAACATCACTGCTCGTATGATGGCTGTGCAGGCGCCTCAAAACTGGACTGATGCGGAGAGTAATGCTTTCTTTACGAGGCATTTCTACCGGGCTTTGCTTCAACGGATATTCTTAGATCGTGGTGTCTTGGATAAGCCACAGAAAGCCACCGATTCATCTGATTGTGGAAACGGTGAAGAACGGAGTGGATCCGGCCAGCCTATCATAGTTGGATCATTACGGAAAGCCTGCTACACTTCTTTCACAGCATACGTTCATGGTGCAGTTGCAAAATTGAGCACTGACAAAGACCATGGAATCAAGATCAAGACATGTATGACCCACCTTACCGAAGAGGACATTAGGCGCTACGAAGAGAATTACAGAGAAAGGAAGAAAGAGCTCAGCATTGTATGGAGTTTGATGGCTTTCAGCGCTGTCGTGGTGGAATCAATCATAGTTGTGGATAGATGGCTTTACCTCCGAGAGCAGAAAGAGGTGAAGGATTGCTGGGTGGATGCAGTGTTCGAATACAAGAATAGCCCCCGCAATCTCGTGGTCGTAGGTATCAAACGTTGAGGCCCGCAATCTCTTATTTTCAGCCCAGCTGTGTCGTGTCCACCCGAAAGTGGTTCATCTAATATATCGGCGTATCTTACATGCTGGTATGGGACAAGTAAGCGGCCTCAATTAAAGACGAAGAGAAGGGAAGCCAAGAACCATGCAGTGACGAATACTATCGTTTAGGTCACTGTACCACCAAATGGCCCATATATCTTCCTTGTGGAGCGGCTGAGCGGAAGATGAACTCATCATCAGAGTACCTTAAGAGGAATAGAGGATATAACGATATCTACTCAAAAGTGTCTATACACCGTCCATTTACTTTGATGCGAGATACCGTCTATTTGCTGAGAAGTCCGGTACACTTGTCACATATGCTGCTGAACATCGCTCTTTGTTTGAGCTAGGCTATATCTATAAGGCATCTAGCAACAAGCATGTAAATGGACATTGGAATCGTTGATTTTCATGCTGATCATAGTGGACAAGATCCCGACTGAGTTATCTTTCAAGCATAGCCCTAAATCGGGATGTCTCTTGTTCCGGCGATAGGTTCAGGGTCTCATGAGCGGGATAGCCCCAATCCAGGACTAAGCGTGGGGGCGGGTCCTCAGAGGGAGGACTTTGGACTTTTCCTTCTCAGCAAAAAGATAGGAATCGATTAAGAAAAGTTGAATGTTGAGTACTACCACTATCGCACCCACGAAATATATATGCGTCGACTAACCTTGCGCAAGTATTGTAGCAGTCCACGGCCTTGGCGGTGACTGGGAAAAGACATGGACTGATGGTAATGGCAAGCTCTGGCTTCGGAACTTTCTCCCAGTTGAAACACCAACTGCTCGGATCCTGTCGTACGGCTATAAATCCCAGACAGTTCTTTGGTAAGGCTGTCACAGATATTAACGTTAAAGCTACTATACTATTTGACCAACTCATGCGCGAGAGAAGGAGAAGAGAAGGCCGATCATTTTGATTTCCCATAGCCTTGGTGGGATCGTGGTGAAGAAGGTAAGGTCTACTTCTACAGTACAGGGTGCTATTCAACAAGTACCTATACAAGCTGGACTTCGATGCTCTTGTCTTTTAATTTGTCTCACGATGTTTATACTTATGGTTCACTGTTCGTCATACATTCTCGGGACACACAAATAGAAGCTGACAGATTTAGGCGATGATACTGGCCCACGAGCGGTCATATCATAGATATCCTTGACTGTGTTCGAAGCTTGGTTTTCTTTGGGGTACCTCACAAAGGTTCTAGCACTGCTTTCTGAGTTGCGTTTGCTGCCAGACTTTTGAATTACGCACGGCTAGGATTGGAACCAAAATAAACTTCGTCAAAGCTTTGCATAATAATTCGCAAATATTCGTCGGCATCACTCAACATTTTATCGAGCGCGGAGCCAAGGTTGCAATTAGAACGTTTTTCGAAATAGTGAAAATGGGCAATCAGCTTGGGTGTCCTGAAAATGGTGACTTTTCTAGATCATGGATAAAGACTCCGCACGCCTGGATCTTCGGAATGAAAGTGCTGTTGGACTTCCAGGCGCTAACCATAGGAACACCTGTTAGGTTCAGCGACCCAGATAGCCAAAAATAAATTCAAGTGCGAAATGCCATAGCACAGCTGGTCAAGGTGGCTATTGCAAGTTCTGCCACAAGTACGTAGAATACCCAAATCGAACGACTTCATTGGCCAAGCCATGATACCATTTTTCTACGGAGGATATACATTGTCTACAAAGCCTGTATACGTTGAACTACGAGGTATAGAAGTCGAGAGCTCCTGCACGGATCCAAGGTACCTGTGAATGGTTCTTAGAACATTCTAAATACCTTAGATGGCTGAAGGACAAATGTTCGAGCTCCTTTGGGTCTCGCCGATCCGGGCTGTGGAAAGACTGTCTTGTCGTCTTTCCTGGTCGATGAACTAAGAGGCATATCGAGACCTGAAACATTATCTACTACAGTCTGCTATTTCTTTTCTAAACATGTTGATGAGAGTCGATGAAGCGCCAGCTCTGCTTTAAGCTCAATCCTTCACCAGATTTGCACGGCAAACCAGACCCTGCTCCGATATGCTCTTGATGAACATTGTCACAATATTGACAAATTTCTTGCCGAATTCGACGCACTCTGGAAGGTCTTCGAAGCCGCTGCTAGCTCCAATACTTGTGGTAATGTAATATGCATTCTGAACGGCCTTGACGAATGCAATGAGGATTCTAGAAATCTTTTGATCGATGCCTTGGTCGCGTACTACAGTCGAGGTCCCAGAACGGCGGAAACCAGCGAACAACATGTTAAATTTCTGATCACTAGCCGACCATATCCTACAATTGAACGACGTTTCGACAATCTCCAATCAAATCAGTAATATCGACTCAGAGCTCAAAATGAAACGACTTTAGTTGATAGCGATATTGAACGGGTAGTAAAAATCAGAGTCCAAGAATTTGGTTCGGATGGGGGTATGACGCCCTTTGCGTAACAGCAATTTGTTAGACTTTGATCGACAACGCTGATAAAACTTTCCTCTGGGTCGCCCTTATACTGGATCTCGTCGAAACCAGTGTAAGAGTATCACGAAATGCTCTTGTCAAGATTATGGATACCATTCCCGGCTCTCTGATTGCTATGTACGAGGAGATATTAACACAGAACTCAGACGCCGTAAATGCTAGGAAAGTTTTACATATTATTGTCGCGGCTACGAGGCCGTACTCTTTGAAAGACATAAACGTGGCTCTGAATATAGATGAGAAAGTTAAGTCTTATGACCAAAGTAACCTTGAACCAGTGAAGGAGTCTGCTATTCAACGTCTTTGTGGGCCCCTTCTCAAAGTGCTCCACAGTCATGTGTATATGTCACATCAGACAGCCAAGAAGTTTCTGATCAAAAGGTTGGACGCGGATGTTACTGAGGAAGGCGTATGGAAGCATTTGTTGGATGCTAGGAAGTTGAATTGTGTCTTAGCTTGAAGCTGCGTTTGGTACCTTTATCCGTTTTCGAGAACGGAGTACCTCCAAGCGTTGAAGAGGACGACCGAGAAGCTCTATTCGGGTTTTGGTCTACCAATACCTTTGCCTACTCCTGCTTTTTGGCATACGTGGCGACTTTATGGATCACGCGCTACAAGCCTCCGGGGGCTAATAAAGAAGACTTTCTTTCCATGCGTGCCAAGTTGCTTCGCCGTACTGTTTCTCAACGATTCTCGACATGGCACACCATATATGCTCAGTTTTGGGAAGAGCTCGAAGAGGATCAAATAGAGAGAAAATACACAGATCTAACGGTTGCGGCAACACTTGAATTGCTATCCTTTCTAATTATGCTGGTTCAAGATGGCCAGAAAGTCAGTTTGTTTGGTGGTGATGGCTATACCGCGTTTCGAACAGCGGTGAATAAAGTTCATATGACAGTGGTGAAAGACCTCCTCGACAACGGTGTTTCGATCAATACAGCTTCAGAGGACGGAAATACCTTCTTACGTTACGCAGCAGACGTAGGTCAAGAAGAAGTTATGCAGTTATTAGTAGACTGGGGTCCGGACATCGACCCTATCAACAACAAGGGCAGGACGCCTTTACATCTGGCTTGCACATTCGGCAGAGACGATATAGCCGAGCTTCTCTTGAAATCACACGCAAACATACAGGCAACCAACGTCGATGGGTCTACTCCGCTACATATGGCAACTCATAGCAACGCTAATACATACGATGTGTTGCTTGCAGAAGGAGCTGATCCCACTATTCGAGAATATAACGGACCAATGACTTTTGATCTGTTGGGTCATCTCACGGGACATGTGATTTGGAGTGGTAATCGTACATTGGGAGCACGGTGAGTAAGGATGCGAGCTTAGAAGAGCCATTGAGGTATGTCGTAACCAGTCTACCCTCAACGGGTTCATTATGAATTCCATCTAGGGTTAATTACCTATCTTATCTGGTAGAACAGATCACGAGCTCACAGACATGTTTCGAGATACGATAATCTTGAATCGAGTTTCACAAGTTCTACATGCAACACGGGCGTCTCAAATATAGACAACCTACTTAGCCCTTTCGTCATCTTGATGTACTAGTCGATAGGTTAACAAAACATCTCTACTTCTATTTAAACGTATTAATCATATTTAGCTTTCGACAGAACTTCTCTTCATCAATCAAATCGCTACTCGAACTATTCCGCGTTAAAGCCTTAAGAATGGTTCTCTTTCTGCGTCTATAGCAGAACTCGCATAACAATGAAGAAGAAGAAGAAAAAGAAGAAAAAGAAAAAGATTGTTGTTTGCCGACTGTCTGTACATCGTGGTGTATATTCAGAAAACAACAAGAGAGATGAGGAGTCGGAATCTGTACAGGGTAGGTTCGACAAGCAAAGTTTGATACTTTCCACCTCTTCCATCTTCGCTTTCAGCTTGGCAGAAAGTCAGTGCTGTCGATTGTCGAAGAAAGAATGTCGAAAGTTGGGGAAAACCAATTAATAGTCAACTATGTTGAACTACTAGTAAGACCACGTTACTATTGTGTATGAAAAGGTCGTATTGAATAGCTCCACAATCAGGATGTCAAAGCTAATGATTTATTGACCGTTTTTCAGCCCGTTGTTTTGTTGAAGCAGCGATAGGTGTAAGTGTGTAGATTTTATGGAGGTGAAGGTTCAGCTAACTAAACTAACAGATACCCTTGAATAACTCGATTAGGATAGGCCCTGAGCATCACGTGCATCAACATGTTTTAACATATAGGTTTTGAGAATGCCCAGTAAATCACTGTTGACGCAGGAAAAGGTTGTTTCCTAGGTAATTATCATAGCTTCTTACCTTACACTATCTACAACCAGTACATTTTCATCGAAGAGCTTTCCACTTAATGTATCACTCTCATGACTCCTCCTGAAAGTCTGTAACGATATCTTTCAGTCTTCTTGGTCAACATATAGCAACACTTGGCTCCAAACCTAAAAATTTTGAAGTAACCACAATGTAGCAATTTACATGTGAATCTACAAATATCCCAGACGATTACATCGCCTCCAAACTAACGGCGACTCGCAGAGTTGACACGCCGAATATTCACCTGTTCTCCCACTTTCACAAACAAACATCCCATCTACAGTCACATCTCTAAAAAATACCACAATGGGCACTGCCGATCCCAAAAAGGACGTTGGGACTACGTCCAGTGAATTTGGAACGTAAGTCGAAGCTTGTCTCAAGCTGTATCGTACGCTCCGACTGACATTCTCATCCCCAGACAATATAACTCCCCTGTCTTCACCCTCCTCGTAGGCTCTCCAGGCCAAAAATTTGCCGTTCACGAATCCGTGCTCTCCCAGTCGCCCGTCCTCGCCCGAATGCTTGCTGAAAATCCCCAAGCGAACGCTGAGCGCGAGCTCAACCTGCCCGAAGATGCGGTGGAAGAGTTCGGGAAGGTGCTCATGTACCTATACTCGAAGGAATTCCCGATTAAGAATGCCAAAGACCTCGAAAGCACCAGCAGCGAACTGGCAAATATGTATCTTGTAGCGCACAAGTACGAGTTGGACGGCTTAAAGAAGCTTACACTAAAGAAACTCGAGGACACCATTGGTCCCGTTGATCACCCAGAGCGCTTCCTCACCATTGCTCAAACCATCTCCTCAGCCATCACTCCCTCCGACCCGATCCTACACGACTTCATCCGAGGCGAAATCTGCCACCTCCTGGGCCTCAATAACGCCTACAACAGTAAGATCGAACTCACCAAAGCCGTGCAAGCGAAGCTCCAGCTCCTGATTTCGCAAGGCGGGCCACTCGCTGTAGATATCTTTGAAGCGCAATGCTCTGTGGGTTCGTCGAGAACAAAGCAAGCAAAAGAGGCTTCGGCGAAGGATAAGCGGGATATTGAGGAATGCCAGAAGAGCGTGGAGAAGTATAAGGAGAGCGTGGTGAAGTGGAAGGAGAATACGGAGAATTGGAAGGGGATTGCGGAGGAATGGGAGGAGCACCATGCAAGTTATTGCGGGGAATATGAATGCGATTTTTGGAGGGGGCGTTGTTGAGGGGAGGGGGTTTTGGAGGCATGAAGTGTGCATGTGGTAGATCTGGCAGTAAAATTATTAACTGGCACCGCAAGAGCAATTGATTAGTACCGCCATCTTCTACCCTCAACTTTCCTCCCATAAAGGTCTCATGCAGCTGCTCCAACCACCCACACCACCCACCACAACCCGGAAAACCTCACCCTCACACACTCTCTTCAAACTCAACCAAACATCTGATCTTCACAGAGCCATACTTCCCAACCTCTCAACATCCATTTCATCCCACAACAGCCCTCTTCGACTCCCCTACTCATCCCATCATCAACCCTAAACCAGAAAAATCCTCGTCATCTAAACCGTTACCTTCATAATTTTCTCCCACATCAAAGTTTTCCACGTTTTCTCATCCAATTTAAAAACCATCATACATATCCCAGTCCGTGACGCAAACTCCACCATGTCTTTCATTCAAACCCTTGATGATTTTAAACACCTCGAGCTTTTCTGAATCAGTAATCAAACCACCCTCATCGAATCACAATCACTACTCGCTCAAACATAAAAACCCCCTTGTCATTCAAATCACACACCCACCACCCACCCCACCAAACCTATTAAACCCACACCCAACCCCCCACATAATCATTACCCCTCACGCTCCCCTCACTCAAACCACCACCACCTCTTCTCCCAATCGCCCAATCTACCTTCTCACTCCACCACATCCCAACACCCAAACGCTCAAAGCCAGTCCAACAAACCTGACACAGCCCCTTCGCCCACTATCTTTCTTCAAAAGAGTGCAACTAGTTCTAACCCATCGCTTTATCAAACCCAAAAGGCCCCAAAAAATCAAAAATCAATTCCTTCCTCCATTCCTCCATTCCTTCCTTCCTTCCTTCCTTCCTCCCTTCCTTCCTCCCTCCCTCCCTTCCTTCCCCCCCCCACCACCACCCCCCCAAAAAATTCCAAACTCGCAATCGCCCCCTTTCCCCAAGTCCCACACCACACCTCATTCATTCACACCATCCCTAAACACCCAATCCCCAACTTTTCTCAAACGCGATTTTTTGAAAAAAAAAAAAAGGCAAACTCTTCGGATATAATGGATAAAACTCGAGACAACAACGACAGAAACGGAGAAAAGCGGGTTTTTATCAGATCAGAGAAGAGAAGAGCAGAAACACTGGTAAGAGGAAAAAAAAAGAAAAAGGGGAATGGTAGTCGTCAGGGATGCTTTGCTGCCTACCTACAACATACCTGCCTCTCTCCCTTCCTTCAAGGCCAAAACCGAAGCAAAATGCGTTGCGGCAGGTGGGGTTATGTATGTTGTGATGTTTTGCATAGAAGCTTTGTTGGCTTGGGAGAGTAGAGCTATGGATTTTTTATAGTATGGTATCTGGAATTTGATTTGGGGGGGGTAGGATGTGAAACCTTGCGTTCGCCGATCTGACAAGGTTCAAAGGGGGTGTAATTGTAGGGAATTAGGGTGGATATATAGGAGAGGAGGGATGTGCCGATGTTGATGTAATTAGTTTAAAAGACTTTCCTGTAACTATCAAATGTTTTGTCTATTGTAAGGTTGCTTGATACTCGCCGAAACCAAGAACCCCCAGTTCATTCAAGCTATGGCTTCCTGCAATATGCTAACCGCTAAGAGCGAAACCTCCCAATCACGCTTTCCAAACCCCCCAAACCGAAAAGAAACATGCCCCAATGCTCAAACTCCACATAACGCCAATTTGACCTCTGTTTCCGAAAAAGCCATCCCCAACCCCTACTGCACAGGCCCCAATTTGCTCTTCTTTTCCCGCGCCTCAAGCGCCGCATCCCTCCAGGCCTCCACCTCTTCCAAGGCACGCATCGGCTCCTTCTTTCTCGTCAAGAGATATCCTTGGATTTCGGCTGGCGTGAACATGCTGTCGGGCAAGCGTGCCGCGAACTCGGCTGCGATGTCTCTGAGCTCGGAGAGAGGAAGTTTGGAGGTGGGATTAGGATGGGGACTCTCTGGGGGTGTGGGGAGGTGGTCGACTTTCATAGGGATACGAGGAGCAAGGCTTTCGTGTTTGACGGCTCCTTTTGCGAGATTAGCGTTGGAGCGCTCACGCAGTCCATTTGCGGTAATCTGCAATGCATCCGTCTTGATAGCTTCGGGGAATGGCTTGGCGGGAGAGTCTGGGGAGTACATGCGAGTGAAGAGCTCGCAGATCTGGGCGCGGGTGGCTTTGGTGAAGCTTACTTTCATATCGATCCTACCCGGTCGAATCAAGGCTTCGTCGAGCTTTTCCGGGAAGTTGGTCGTCATCACTAGTACTCTACCTTCGTGGGAGGCGACCCCATCAATGGCATTGAGAAGTCCTGAAAGGGAAATGCCTTGGTTGTTGTCTTTGCCTTTACCTTTGTTTGACTCCTGGGCGGTTTGGATAGCTTTTGTAATTTCGGCGCCGATTTTCGCGGCGGCGTCGTTCGTATCGCTTTTCGTGTCTTTTTCAAGATCCTGCCGCTTGGACAGGCCGGCGCTGTCGATGTCTTCGAGGAGCACTACACAGCGCCGCGGTAGACTGGTGAACATGAGACCAAGATCCTCTTCAGTGAGAGTGGGCTCGACAAGCGAAATACAATAAATATCCAGACCAAATACACCAGCAATAGCCCATGCGAGACTGCTCTTCCCTGTTCCAGGAGGACCAAAAAATAGGTAGCCTCTTCTATATGGAATTCCTCGGTTGGCGTACCACCTAGGTGTAGAGGGATGTAGATATTCGTTAATATCCGCCAAGACTGCATCTTTCTGACTGCGCTCCAAAACCACCGTTTCCATTGGCCGAGATGGCCTGGTCGCAACCCTGTGCCAAACACTGCGTCCCCGTCCCCGTTGGTCTTTGGGTGCAGGCCTTCGCACCACTGTACAAGCTTTTTCCTTGTCTAGATAATGGTCACGGGTTTCCTTTATCAGATCTTTGATCGGCTGAGTCGATCGTCCGATGCATGTCAAGCTAATGCTTTCATCTTCCGTGAAGACATTCCCTCCCCAGCCAGCAGTCATCATCGTCTTGTTTGTACGTTTGAATTTGAAGAGCCGTCCGCAGTGGAAGAACCAATGAGTACCAAAGTATGGCTGGAATTTCGGGGGTACCTTGGCGTCCCAGTTGCTGAAGTTGATGTAGCTTTCGGAATCCATCTCTTCGTCCACCTCAACACCATCTTGCAGATCCCAAGCGCTTTCGTGACCAGTCTTCGCCATCAAGCTGCGGGATTTCTTCGAGATGTCCTGAGCGGCAAGCCACTCCATGACGTGATCGTAGATGTCATCATCAGAATTAATACTAACGAAACTCATAAAGTATTCTTCAAACCAATTTGACGCATGGTTCCATCCGTATTTGCCAGCTGTGAAAAGACCAAATGTTAAAAGACATATCGAGACCACCAAGGTCACGTCGAATCCCAAGACTTCCCACAGGAACTTTGAAATGATGGAATAGCCCGGAATAAAAGCTTCCAAAATGTTTGCTGGTAGTTGCGTGATGCTGGTCGTTTGGTTTACATCAGAAGTATTGACGCCTTGCAGGTTTCGAAGAGCGTTGAAAGCCATAGCTTGACCTGGGACTTAGGATGCGTAGAAACGTTTCCTGTAAGCAGATGACGACCTGCGGGTTGTTGAGCAACTCGTACAAGTATCAGACGTTTGCCATCTTCGCCTCTTTCGCCACCATGGATTGCTGATTGGTGAAGAGATTGGTGAAGATGAGAGATGTAGGCACAGAGTAAAACTGGTGCTTTTAGTGAAAGTGGGGTATTGCTATTGGTGTGAATCTGGCCCTTCTCTCTTCTTCATTCTTTCACCATATCACTTCACGGTGGAAACAAACAGCAAAGTAACACTTCGCTTACAACGAGAAGAAGCTGTAGATGTGTCTTCCAAACTCTAGCTGTACAGAAGGGTGAGTCATTCACTAGACCACGTGTTGGCTGGTGTTGTTGCGGGCAATGCTGCGTCTAATACGGGGAAAGAACCATGGCGAGCTGAAAGAGCCCAACTGGGCAGTCACAGGTTCATTGTGCTTGGGCTGAAGGCAAGAGCGAGCCCTACCTATACCCTAACGATCGTAACATCTACATCGCCGCCACTCTCTCCAAAACCCCGCAAGGCACTCGGTGGCCTGCATATAGTAGCGTTTGTTCCATTCTTCTTTCCGAATCCAGGTTGAAAGCTTTGCCTTCAACACAAACTGCTAACACAAACTGCTACGGCTTGACGGCGATTCTTCAGCCCATTTGGAGACAAGCCCTGGAGTCATTGGACTCCTTTGGAACCATTTTAAGAGTAAATTGTGACACATTCAGGTGAGAATTTTCATACGTTGGAGATTCGATGATTTTTCGCCATGACTGCCCTGGTCCAGCTGCAAAATTACTTAGGACGTATCGCGCTGCGGAGTGGCAATATTATGAAGCGGATACCTACGGCTGCGTCAGCCGGTATGTTCACCCACCTCAGCTTCCACAAGAACTACGCTCTCACATGTAGTAATATTGTTGAGCATTCACCATCTTCAGCGCTTCCTTGTCATCATGGCACAGTCGGACGCGCAACCTCTGATAATCTTGTGTCGACGCTGACGATACCCCCAATGTCTCCGAAGTAACACATTCCTGCCCCCTCTCTTGTCACTCTACCTCTCGAGTGTATTATTACCATGCGTTTAATAATATCGACGTTGTCAGCTAGGGGAAAGGGGGTTTGGATTGGCCCTCATTGTATCCGAGGTTTGATCAGGGGCTCTGCTTGACAAGAGACCACGGCGGACTCGTGTCCTTTTCGTGTCCTTTTCTAGCAGTAAGGAGGGTGGCATGCAGATGGCTCTCGGCGCATTTGGACCGAATGGCGGCTTCTTTCTGACTCATAGTCTAATTCGTACGAGGATCGCTCTTGTCATCACAGGCATCAAAGGTGTCGCGTATTCCCATCCCCTTCCGAGGTCTATAGATCGATCTATCGTTAGCTTCGTCGTATTCCTCCCAATCATCGTGATCTTTGAGTTTTCGAAGCGTGAATTGTTCTAGGATGGCGACTAGTCATTCAAAGCCGCCACAAGTGCTTGGACGCTACTTGTCCTGACTGAAGAGATTGAGCGGAGTTCAGGTTTGTTTTTGATGCCGTGCTCTGGAAAGGTATGCATGTCATTGTTCGAATATTCGAACAGTCGAATTTGAGAAGCATTTTCCGGACGGGGTGGAATCGATAAGTAGGTCACGGCACGAAAAGGTATATATATCATTGATTTGACATATTTCATTTATTTCGCGGCGGTTGTATCGGATTCACATAGCGTCTAGCATATATGACCTTACCCTCCTTAGGATCCATGACGACTGCGAAGTGAGTTTCTTCATTAGCAGTCGGATACGATTCAACCCAATCAACCACTTTTTCTGTAGTAAGGAACACTGGCTGGCAATCCGGACCATTTCGCGAAGCGCTCTTCGCCGCCTCTGAGTGCTTTTCCCATCTTCTAACAGCCACCTCTTTCCGCAATATGCTGTCCTCAACTACCCCTTCCATACCAGTAACTTGAAGTGTTCTTCCTGAAGCGTCTTGGGCGGCAATTTCTGACTTGGGTCTCGATTCGTCGGATAGGTCATGGTTGGTGGTCACAATGAACTCTTTCGAAGATCTGACAACTGCTGTGTGGTTATCCTTCTCCATAGTAACAGTCCTGTCACCGTCGCTAAAAATCAGGTAGGTTGCAGTGGTCTTCATGGAGGGCAAATTGCGTTCTATCGAGTCCAAGGTCCCACCAATAGATCTCACATTGCTTGGAGATTCTAATGTAGGTATGAGAACCTGCCGGAGTATTGACGAGATCGCTGGACGAATACCCAGTAGCACAAGAAGATGATGCGAATAGAATCGTACACTGGCAAGCCAATTGCTGGAATCATGAGTGGGTCGGAAATTGAGCGACACACTCAAATTTTTCTTCACACCTGTTAGGAATCCCACGAATCCTAGGTACGTGATAGTAGTTGCAATTACTCCTCCTCCGGCCTTTTCGACGAAGTCATACTCCACAACTACCTTCCTCAGAGGGTCCATACCCCAGTCTAGTGTACGGAAGTGTAACATTTTCGTCTTGCCTTGCCCGTCCTGCACTCTGACACCTCCACTTGTACAACCCATGAGCACATCTAGGATGACGTTAAAAGCCACCAGGAGGTACATATCCACTCCAGTACTCTGGTGAAGGCCACGTAGTTCTTCAGTCTGCTCCCTATTGTGGACACGCCGGAGTAAGACACGAGCCAGCCTCCTGACATTACTAACGGAGATATTTGGGGATAGTTGGCCTACTATCTCGTCGAAAAGCCCGGGCAAAGATTCGATCTCCTCTGTGAAGTCTTTGGCCACATGCTGGTAGCGTTTTGCCGGGGGAAGAGAAAGATCGATCGTGTATTTGGGAGGCCGAAGTTTGTCATAGCTGCTGTGAGCTTGCTCTTTTTCTGCCACAGTGCTCGTGCCATTTGAGGAGAGTCTCTCGCGGCTTCGTAAACCTGCTGATTCCATGGTTTGCTTGGCGTAGACGGTTGTAGCTGGCTTCAGATGGATATTCTTAGTAGTGGTATTTGTGGAATGAAGAACATTAAATCACAAGTGCCTTGAAACACGTAGTAATATGCACGACAATGGCTGTGCCGAAACTTCCGGGCGGTGGACGCGCTTACATACATATTTCAAGCGCTGAGACACTAGAGTAATGGCGACTATCTCTCAATTTACAACGCTTCATCATTATGTCGTTCACGGCAGCTACAGCCAAGCCTCCTAAGAATAGTTCACGGTACTGAAGAAACCGATTGCAATCCTGCAGGCGTCCGTAACAAACTCCCGGAAGCCTTCCCACCTTACAGTGGCCACCTGTAAGATTAATCGCAATGACAGCAGTAGGGCGATTTCCGCAGAACCCTGTACGAGTAAGATTCTTGCCGATGTGAAAAAAGAAACATAGATTCGGATTACCTTAATTGCTGTCGTTTAACATATGTGGTTAGCTCGGTCAAAATAGCAGCAGACCAACGCATCCTTTTCGAGGTAAAATCGTGGTAGCTCCCAGCTTCTCGGCGCTGTAAACAAAGCTTTGTCTCACTTCTGTATGCTTTTTCTGGCACTGTGGTGTTCTGTACTTATTCCGGAAAACAACCACCTCCCCTGTTACCAACGAAGATGCTGAACGATGCCATACCCGGAAATTGACACTGTTGACTGACTCTTGACTTTAGCTCTGAGTGGTGTGGTGTCATGTGCTTGAGGCTCGTCTGATTATCGAATTCAAAGCCCAAGGTCCAGTGGCCACGTCTATAATCTGAAGCAGAGTAATAGTAATATATTGAATCTGGACGGTGGTTGAGCATTAACACTAGAGTTCGAACGAATCAATTCATGATGCTTCAGAGTACTGAAGGTCTAGTTGCATGGGGCTGTGTAGTAACACAGGATCGAGTCACCAGTGTCTGATGATTCATTTGCTATATTCCGTGAATGGACACCCGCAGCGGGATCCTGTAAGCCTTGAGATGTTCTCTCGACAGTTCTAATCATCTCACCCAAGTACTCCGCAACAAATCAAGTGCTTTCAAAAGTCGAGACAAGATCGAATTAATTGCAAGATGTGCTGTTGGCCATACGCAGACGTTGAGCTTGAAGACGCACCGCCGCCTAAGAAGAAGGAAGAAAAGAAGGAATACCAGCTAGTGTCCGACCAGTTGCAGCTTCACCCGTTGGTAAGTTTAACAATCGGTTTTTTACACTTCCCCATATTCACCTCGTGATTCTTCCACCCCATAACATCTTCGATCCTTTTTCATCCTTTCACAACACTCCTCCGACAAACATCATTCTTTTCATCAGCACACGATACCAAACCAAGAATGAGCTTCCACTACACCTACGTGCCTGCCGCACCAGCGCCCCACCCATGGGATCCTAAGCCCAAGAAAGTAGAGGTTGCCAAAGCACCTGCCCAATATGTCTATGGCTACTATGTAATGGTCTTAATTCATATCCCCTTAACATCATCCCCTTCTCACACACTAGCTAAATTCACCTCACAGACCCCTCCAGCAATGATCTATCAGCCGCCGACTGCCGCTTGTTACTACGCCCCTCAACCTGCCCCTGAGCCCGTCAAGACCAATTACTGGTACGGTGCCAGCAAAGCAGAAGTAGACAAGCGCAACATTGAAGCTGCATACGCTACCGGCGCTACCAAGCCTGTTCAATTAGTTCCGCACGGCACAAGCGCGGATCAGCAATTCTACGTGAAGGAGCTCGATGGCAGTTGGACTTTGCGTACGACAACAGATGTCATGGGTAGCTGTCTGCCGGGACATTGGGAGTATGCTCAAGGCGGATATCCTTTCTTCGTACGCAAGAAGAAGGATTGAGGTAAGCTGGAATCGCATTGCCAAAGCGTGCTATGCTAAATTTAATGCAGCTTTGAGCTTCTGGCTTTTTAACACTTTTTCCATTTGTTAGAAGCACTAATTATCAAGCATGATTCAAGTTCGCACAGAAGGGTTACATATCTCGGAGTTGGCAATTGGTACTGGGAGGCAAAATACAAGAGCCTGTGCTGCTCAGCACCCAAATTGGAGGGACAGCTACTCTCGTGTACCACAGCAACCATAGGCTAGATAGATCACAACAACCATTTCTATCTTGCTTATCTCCCAGTGGGCAAATGCATGTGTTGTGCTTCCAGCTGTTTATTGTGCATAACGGCGCCGTATGGAGAGCCTCGAACACTCTCCTTTTCAATCCCCACCACCCACGCCAACCTCAAAACTGCGCAATATCATGCTCTAGCTCTCCGTAAAATCTCCCCTTGCCGACGTCATTCTACCCTCACCACACTCCCACCCAAACTCTCCAACTCCTCTACTTCCCTCCATCCCCTCTACTTCCCACCCACCTCCCACCCAATCAACCCAAACCCGGGCCCATCCCCCCACAACAAAGATGCCCACCCCAACCTACACTACCACGCCTCTAACCCTCCCCCTCCTCCCCCGTGGCTCCCACCTCATAACCCCACACATCACCAAGACGCTCTCTTCGCAAATCTCAGGCATAAAATCCGGGCTGCTGCACTTGTTCCTGCAGCATACGAGCTGCGCGCTGAGCTTGAATGAGAATTACGATGACGATGTCAGGCGGGATATGAGTGATGCGTTAGATGGTGAGTTGGGGGTTTGGGTGTGAAGGGGGGCGGGGGAAAAGGGATTGTGAGAGTGGGAATTAGGGCGCATGGGCTGACTGTGTATGCGCCGAGCAGGCCTAGTACCGGAAGACACCAACTCCAAAGGTCTCTACCGCCACGACGCCGAAGGAAGCGATGACATGCCCGTACGTCTCTCCCCTTCCTCTCCCCCTTCCTGCCCGCCATCCCTCCCTCCTCTTCCTTTCCTTTTCCTTTCCTTTAACGCACCACAGGCCCACATCAAATCCGCCCTGATAGGCGCGAGCGTGAGTGTGCCGATTATGGACGGAAAACTAGCCCTTGGCACATGGCAGGGAATATGGTTTCTAGAGTTTCGGAATGGGAAACAGAGGAGAAAGTGCGTTGCTACTGTGCAAGGGGTTGGGTTTTAGGGGGTGCAGGCGGTGAGGTCCGAACATGGAATAGCCCTGTTTGCGGATGGCAACCATGGAGTTTTGCTGGGTACTATCATACACATCAGAAACGAACAACAAATAACACCGCCCAACGCCCGTACACAGCGCAGCCTCCGCAGCTCTAAGTGTCTATCGAACTCTCCAACCACCCATACTCCTATATCTCATCCGCTCATACTGATATGACGCCTCCGACGTCAAGCACTCGCAGACCTCCAAACCTCCTGACCTTGGGGAGAAGCCGTGGCGAGCTCGCGAACGGCGGTAAAGAACGCGAGCTTGTACAATACTTGATGCGAAGAATGCAAAGAACGAATGGGTTCGAGCTGTTTTTAACTAGCTATGAGGAAGTTTATTTTGATCATACTCAGGCATGCGTCCGCTCATGTTTGCGGCCAAGCTTCTGAGTGTACTATACGGTAATTACACAACTTCGCAAGCATTATCAAACTTGATCCAATCAAAAATCCGAAAAATCGATATGCGTAGGAAAACTTTGACAAGGAGTGTGCTCTACCACGATCAGCCGAACATTATGCCCTGAGAGTTTCTTACCCAAAGATTTTTGGGTTATGTTACTCATTTCTTCTCTGCATATACTTGAGACAGCGGTATATTGTGCGCTCAATTCTCTCACTCAAAATGATTTAGAAAGGGCTAGTTGCCTTTTCGCTTAACTCCTCGCCGTAATACTTTTTATTTCGAAAGGTTCATTTTTCTCTCCTGCGTCTATATTCTCATCATTGTTCGATACAAGTTCGCTACCAAACCCGTAAACTCCACAGCTTTACTCGACTACTTCTCGCGCTTTGTGGGAAGACATACTCGCTATTAGAGCTTTCATCACACTCAAGTCTCGTCATACTTTACTCGAACGAGTTGTGTGATTCACATAAGATGCTATTTTGGGAAAAAGACCAAAACGTCAAGCAGCTGCATCAGGCCGCCACACACTCCGGTTCAAAGAACCCGTCGACCCCTTCTTTTCTACTGAACCTTCGAATCTCCATCGGAATGGCCCGTCTTCCCCGAAGCCATACTGAGCGTAACCATAGGCTTTGTTGATAGCTTCCATCCAATACTGCCGCCTCGACATGCACTAGCTCGGACTTTTGATACTTGGGACGAGGAAGGAAGCGAAGGAAGATTTGTAGGAAGAGGACAGATTCCACGGTGCAATCTGCGAAATACGACGGGGGCGAGATGGCTTCTTGGAGCTGAATGGGAGAATAAGGGGTTTTGATATGTTTTCATAGGCAGTTTCGGCCGTCTTAATCAGGGTTGCGATTTCCTGGCTTTCGGTGGCTTAAGCCGATAGAACCAAACAGGAGGAAACGGCTCTGGTAGACGAAGATGGTGGGACCCGTGGAGTTCCAAATATTGCGGTGTGTTGACAGTTCATGAACCTTGGCAGCATACTGCTCGCTCGCATCACTACCCGTGACAATGCTGATGATTGTACTATACTCCGTCCGTGACGTCGAGAAAATATCTGGGAATAGTAACAGGGGTCTACTATGTCGTTCTTCATGGCGTTTGTTAGAATATCATCGTTTCTTTCGAGTCAGGGCTTGCTAGGTTTTATGAAGACTTCTGCGATGCTCCGTTGCTGAGAAGAACGGAGGGTTTTCGCTGTTCATGACTCTTTTAGCAGCTGGACACTTTGTTGTTTATTAAGAAATCTACCCCGCGAGCGGCTGATAATATCACAGCGACACTTTCGTAAAAGTGTTCCTTTACATCGTCCTCTTTGTCTGCTCTTCTGTCCTTTATGGCAAGCTCGAGAGTATATCTCCGAAGCGTAGGGGCGCTGTTGCGAGATGTTGAGAGGAAATGGGTACGAGTAAAGTCGGTCACATTGGAGGGAAAAACCCCCCTTTTCCCGAACTCGTAAAGCATCAAACTTCTCACGACAAATTACCCAAATGCCACAAACCCCTCCACCACACTACCCCATCTCCCCTTTACGACCTCAATACTAACCTAGAGAAAGCACCCCAGAATTAAGCTCTCTGTCTCCACTAACAACCTCGAAGGATCCCACACGTCCCAGCAGAGCCTGAGCCATCGCATCGAATGTTTTCATAAATACCACGGGCAACAACAGAGCCCATGATTCGAAGGTGTGGTGGATCGCGAGTGCGGTCAACAATATTAAGGATAACAAAGGGACGAGCGCAAGAGCTGCGCATGTTGTCAACCCCCCCCCCTAGGCTACCCAAATTATCCCTCCCATCAACGGCCTAAAAGTTTTCTAATCCAACACAACCGCAACACAATGGAAGCACTACCCCGAACTCCGGGCAAAGTAAAAAGATACAATGAGATTAGGCAGCGCTGTATGATTTTGTACGAGGAGCGGGAGGGGGGTTTTGGGCAGGAGCGGGGACGATGGTCGTAAAGATGTGGGATGTCGGAAAGGGGCGGGTTTACTAAGGTAGGAATAGAGAGGGGGGTCGTCGAGTAACGTGCGGCCATGGTGCGACTACATTACAGTACCTCTTTATCTCGTTGCCAAACTGCCTTTTCCATACCCCCCCCCTCTTAAAGCCTACCCCCGCTCTCTCTCCCTTCCCTCCACCAGAATCCATCAACGTACGTAGTATCATAAGGTACCTTACTCCCCATGCGCAATAACACCCACAAAAAACATCATCACACCCCCACCCCCACCACCGACCGACCACCAAAGGGTCCCCGTATGTAATAGCCGCCCACCCCCTTCATCCCTGCTCTCACCTCACCTCCCCGGTGCTAAGCGCTCAAACTCCCAAACCCGCAATGTTTCACACAACACCAGGACACCAGCGCGTAAACCAACACGTAGGCAGAGTAAAGTGTTTCAAAAAATGGGATTAGGATGGTGGAGGGCCTAGAGTATAGATTTTTTTGTTTCGGGAGTTTTTGTGTGGTATGTAAGGTACTGTAGTCAGCATAGGTACATATGTAACCCAAAGAGGGTAAGGTTTTTGTTTTGTTTCGGGGGGTGGATGGGGTTTTGGGGAGTGGTAATTAGGTATAGATTCTTGAGAGAGATTGGGTTTTTGTTGTTTTTAGGTGTAGGTGAAGGGGGTTTTTTGGGGCTTGAGAATGAAGGTTTTTGGCTTGGTTAGTTCACGGAGAGACGGTCGCATGAGGTATGGTGGTAGGTGTATTGGTAGAGACTGTGATTGATGGATGTGTAGAGAGTGTTTTTATGTAAAGAATGTCATCTTGAATTCAAAATCCAATTCTAAACACCCAAGAGGATGTAATACATGCACGCCTGTATCCCATATCCAAAACTTTATCCCAAACCATTCTATTCAAACCATTGCCTCAATCTCTATTCTCTTAGTTGTTGTAGCTGAACCCCCAAGGAGCAGCGCTGCCACCCCGCCGAACACGGTCGCGACCAGCGAATTTGGCAGATCGCTTTTTACTGCCAGCCATGACCATTTGTCCACCGACACACTTGGTTCCGCCGGCAACAGGCTGGAAGACGACGTGGGATGTGCTGTCGCACATGCCGATCTGGGTCCCGTCGGGGCTGCAGACTTCAGTGCCTGGGGCACTGCAGGAGGAGGATCCAGCTGCGCCGGCAGCGGGAGCGGCGCCGGAGCCGCCGGTTGCGGGAGCTGGGACAGCTGCGGGGGCAGAGCCAGTGGAGCCGGAGGAACCCGAGGAGCTTGATGATGAAGTGTTGCCGGGGGCGACAGCTGGGGCTGGGGCGGCGCTTGGGGCGGCGGAGGCGACAGGTGGTGATACAGCTGGGACGCTGCTAGGGGCTGGGGGAGAGCTAGGAGCGGAGCTTGCACCCGCAGCGAAAACGCCGCCGGACGAGGAGGGTTGAGGCGCTGAGGCGCTGGACGAGCTGCCGGACGAGCTGCCGGATGAGCCGGATGAGCTTGAGCCGCCAGAGGCAGCGCCGCATTTGGGACCAGTTGGTGGCAGGGCCTTAGCGGACTGCATTTGGACTGACGGTCCTGGGTTCGGAAACTGAACGTCTCCACCTTCGCTGGTTGTGCAGTCAGATGCTGGAACGTTGGCAACGAACATGTCGGGGAACGAGGTGTCTCGCTTCGTCGTCTCGATCTCCTCTCTCTTCTTAGACCCGCCGGTGACGGTGACGGGAGCGCAATTCATGTACATTTCGCGGTTGCCGACCTTGTTGAACCACGTCCATGCCAGGCTGTAGTCTCCCGGAGCAATGCCTTGGGGAATCGAGTACTCGAATTTTGCAGCACCGCTGCCACTGGGGTCCTCACCAAGATTTCCGGCTGCACTGGCTGGGCAGCCGCCGATGATGGAGTGAATGACCATCCATTTGGAGTCTTTGGTGGGCTGCTTGTCCTTGGTGAGAGAGATCTGGCAGGAGCCACCACCGTGGACAGCACTGCCGATAAATGAGAGTGTTTGGTTCACGCCGATGGGCATGATGTTGCTGGCTCCTTCTGCATCGAAGGCTCCCGTTCGTAGCTTGCATGGGAAATCTGCCCCCGTCGCAATAAGGGGGGAGTTGCTGAGCGAGGATTTGCCGTAAGGCGTTGGTGTTGCCAGCTTCATGTGAGCGTTAGCAGTGATGGAGAAAGCCATGGCGGCTGCCATGAGCGTGGTGTTTGTGAAATGCATGTTGTTCGATGTAGGTCTTGCCGGAAGATCTATGTGTGAAAAGATGGTTGGTAGATTGCTTTTGATGTTGGTTGATGGTTCTGGGAAAGGGAGCCGATGTTTCGAAAGAAATCTGGTTGTTGATGATTTAGTTTGTGAGTCTGAGGAAGTTGTCTGGAGAAGGAAGAAGAGAGAGAAGATGAGGAATTATATAGATATGGAAAGCACTGGAATGCTTCGGACCTGAACAATAACGAGTGATAAATCAAAGGAAATGTACATCAGTGCAACGCACAATAGGATAGATTTCTTTGTGCATCGACTAGACAATTGGGTTAGGTGGACGTAAAATGACGATACAATAGACAATAGGGACAATGGCGAATGTTCACCCTACAATTCGGGATCGTAGGACACATAAGAAAATGAACAAACAATTAGTGAGATAACAATCAGGGCTAAACTGAACAATGGGAACCTACCTACGAACAGTAAAACTGACAATAGCAATGTCCGCTTATCGTAATATGTGCATAAAGAATCTTTGTACAATGAATGGAATGTCTGCGCCGGGCAAGACAATGATAAGGGACTGAGAGAAAGTAAGGTCTAGCCTGACGCGAAGATGAACGAAGCTGGTTGGAGTTGAGTAGATGGAGGATAGAAAGTGGCAGCATCGAGCATTATATAGTATCATTTATCGATGACGATGCCAGCAGAGTGTGACTCCTTCCGAGGGACGATCATTCACACTCCGGACAACACAATCGTTCATCAAGACCAAGGTCCATAATCACGGCCATTGGAGTAGCGACCGCTGAAGAGTCAGGCTTTCTGACAGCGCCTGGAGCATCACCATTGATCTCAACGAAACAACGTGCACGTGAGACGTACTGAGACGTTAGAATGCCGGGGTGAAGATTGCGGGCCAGTGAGACCGCAGTCACGTAGATGCATATGAAGCAAGGCCTGAGTAAGGGGCTCGTTGTGGAATATGAGGCTCTTGGGAAGCGCATGGGAAACAACGATTGATATCTGCAAGTCGATATGACGGTGATTGGCCAGCTGAAGTTGACGACGGTAAGTAAAACCGAAACGTGGTAGGCCGTGCATGGGAAGGGGCTTTGAGAAGCACGCGTCCTGGCATACATGTACCACAGTCAATTTGGTGAAGCAGAACAAAGAGTGGTATGGGAATTGTTAGTGGTTGAAAGAAAGAAAGGGCAGGATGTCGAGTGAATGCGAGGCATGGTAGCCAATGGCGTGGAGGGACAGGGCCTTGTCTGACGAGGTCGGCCAGTCGGTGTCTATGCGGGGTTTGCTGTCTACTCTAATCCGGAAGAGGGAAAGCTGGGCAACAACTCCACCACGCCCACTTCTTTCCTGGCACCACAACCACTAAGGTACAGTACTACTGAAATCGACACAACAGAGTGTTTCATCGCCGAAACACTCCTGGTGAGTCGCACAATATATACACCGTCTCTCGAAGGACTCAAAACCAATATGCGCTGACCAAACAACGCACAGGGCAAGCTTGCCACTGACTCAAAGTAAGAATACTATCCATCAGCCCATACCACGCTCCGCTACCTTTCCATTTCCAAATGTTTCAGCGAGGATGCACGTTAGCGTCACGTACTTTATCGCCAATCTGGAGGCTTACGCGCGTCGCTACAACGTTCATACGTCCCTGCTTCCCCCCTGACCCATTGGTCCAGGGTACTGCGAACGGCCTCCTCTCGATACCTAGATGCGGTTTTCTGTCTAAACCCACGAATCTTCCGTAGCCAAACTTCCAATCCTCGCGCCACCCGTTGTCCAAGCTCTTCTCAGCTATCAGTCCGCTCCCTTTGAACAATTGCACTACGCTAGCAATCGTATTCGGCATCTAATCCAGCATCCGTCTTGGTCAATTTGTGTAATATGCAATGGCAACAATCACATTGAGAGATATATCAAAGTCGTGGCAATGATGCGCATCGGCCGCGACTTGAAGACACGGGAGCAAGGAACGAGCATCATTCCCGGAATTTCGGTACCGTCAGGGGCGGGGGAGAACCAGTCCGGGTGGAATCCAAGTACGATTGCAAAAAGACGAGTGTAAATATCTTCGACCAGTGGGGCTATAAGGTCGGGAGCCGGGAGTGGGGCCGATGGATCTACGGGGAGAGAGGAATTGGAGAGGGTCTTGATAAAATAGCCGAACCAAGAATCAACGAAGGTGTCGTTGTGCCAGTATGGCGTGGTGTCTGGAGGAGTCGTCAGTAGCCAGGTAGTGCCGCTGATAAGTCTTGTAATGTTGAGACTATCAGAGAAGTACGGGCCTAGATCACTTGAGTAGGGAGCTTGACGCGTGTAGGTTTGGATGCGACCGTTGGTATCGACAGTAATTTTGTATGGAGCGGTAAGGAAGGTAGGTCGGCAAGTTAGCCAAAGCGAAGAGGTTGTGTTGATGCGGAGGACTTCTGGATATGGGTCAAGAATTGTGTTGTCGGTTTTGTAATTGTCGAAGGATACCGTAAGGTTGGCACGAAGAAAACCAGCAACCAGCATAGTGTCGTATACTTCGCGATATTCTTGCGATGCGTTCGAATGAACAGGTGATAGACCTTCGCGGACCTCGAGCGCAGCCTTTCAATTGTTTTGACTGCCCATAGGTTGGGATATACCATGGCACTCAACGCTGCGTCCACTAGGAGCGAGCTGGGGTACGATGAATCGATCGACTGCATTCATAATATAAAAGACTGGGTCTAGGTCAGCCGGTTCACATTGGACCTTGATTCCAAAGCCACGGTGGTAGCTCTGTATGCTTGTACTTCTCCAAGACTAGACTGGGTATCCAGACTGAAAGGGAGGAAAAATCTACCACGCGCCACCCAAGGTGGAAGAGCTGTCCCATCACTGAAGTTGGATTTCGCAACGTAATTATGATCTGAGCCTGTATTTCTATTGCCGGACTTGAAGACCGGTAAGTACGGCACTGAGAATGTGGAGCTCCCCTGAATAGTAACGATGTCTGTCTGGAACAAGCCGCTCAACGACACAGCAAGTACGTTGGCCGATACACTTATGGCACATACGGCTGCGAGGAGAAACTGCCGAGAACGCAGAGCTCTGTAAATAACTAGCTGTGGCGGTAAAGACGTGTATTTGAGGTCTAATGATTCCGAGGCCGTTCCATCGCTTTTCCGAAGTTCCTCAAAAGGCTCTAACACATAAAGTAGTCGATTCAGTAGGACCCAGAATGGCTCGAGAAATGTAGCGAACACCACAAGGATATAGTTCAGGACGATATTGGCCACCACAGGACTCTTCGACGGCAACGGCAATCCAAGGTGCTATTGGATTCGAAAATGTAAGGCCACCAAGCTTTGTCAAAGCGAGTAAAAGTACGCCAATAAAAATGCCGGCTACAGTCCACGTCATCTCTAAAGGCCGAAACAATCCAGGCTTCTTGTTGACAGGATCATACTCTTCAGCGTAGGTTTCTGGCATGGTCTTAGGAGTCTTTGGTCGAAATGCTTGCTGTTTCAGGTCGCATTCGCTGACTGTGAGGTACATTTCCCCGTTCCGGATAGGCGCTAAAAGCTCTCTATCGTCTCTAACTTCTCCATCAGTCAATTGGGGCACTACAGCTTCAACTGATTTCATCCCCGTTAATATATTAGGTGGCGTTGCTCCCCTGGATTTTATTGGGAGTTTGTTGATTCCTCCCAGGCTGATGCTCGGCGTCATTATGTCTACTAAGTCAGTCACCGATGCTGGATCTTTCCTAAGCTGGCTTCGACGAATCCTTGAATCAGCCATAAGAGCCAGAGCAAAGACGGTAATCAGGCCAAGAAGGGCCTCGACAATTATCGCTAAATCTCGAATTACCACGACGGCATTGGTACTGCCTCGAACTATTCCAAGTCTTGGACCAGCAATACGAGCATCCGTGGTGAAGAGGTTTCTGACTGCAAGCGCAAAGAGCAGCTTGTGCGCCTTTTCAAAACTCTTACCCAATGTCTCGGCGTCTAGATAATCAGCCAGCTCTAGACGACTGGCACCAACGGCAAAGCCAACCATATCGGTGATTGTGGAATTTATTCCCAACTTCTGGAGTCGTAGTCGCTGATCAACAACGGAGGTGGTCCGGGAAATATCAGACCTTTGGGAATTGGTCATTGCACCTGTACCGATAATGTACTCAAATTTACTCACGTTGAACATCTCGCTTGCCAGCGGTACCGGCGATGCCTTAGGTACAATTTTTGAGACTGCCATGTTCGGAACTGTTATTGTGGCATTGACACTTTGGACCCAGTAAGCTGGTTCACAAAACAGTGCGGTAATATTCGGAATTTGAGATTTTAAGTTTGCCGCCCAATGGACCAGGAAAGTGTGCGAATTGTTTGGCGCTGCACAGCCAAGTCCATACAACGAATAATCTATACGTTGATCCGAGTAGCAGCCAATATACAAACCAGCGAACGGTGAAGAATCCTCAAAACCGATATTCCCAGGCGTAGATACACATCCTCTTCCACTGTCATAACCCTGATCGATTGCCTCATCACTCTTGGTGACTATCGCTGGTTTGCAAGATAAGGGTGTGCTGTACATGTCGGTTGCTGCTGTCTAACTTTCGTTAAGTAAGGGCGGCTAGATCTTTTGTTCTACATCAAATGGAGCAATCGCCGCATCAGGCTGGTAAGTCTTGCCCTAGCCACAGAGTTTCATAAGCTGTCATCATGAAGTCGGCATTAATGGCAGAGAATTGGTCGTTGAGAGGTCTTAGCCCGGCGGTCGTTGTGGCCACTGAGAGAACAGTACGTTTGATCTCGGATTTCGTAAATATTGCACTCGCAATTGGAGTGACAGACCAGAATATCACCAACGTTATTGCACCCGCAAAGAACACCGACCAATGTCTAGCAAAAGAGATTAGTGGGTATTAAGTGGAGTTTGCCATCTAAGTTACCGTCTTTGAAAGGCTCTGGGAGGACCCCATGCAACAAAGTCAAACGAATAGTGAAGGAACAAAGAATCTTCTGCAGTGACGCCGCCATCTTTTGACATCTGAAAGTATGGCTCAAGTCGTTTGGCATCGAGATCGACCCAGGCTCAGAACATACTGTAAGACACCGCCAGAAACTCGTTGTGGGGGAGAAATTGCCGGCAGCGAAAGCTATTCCACCGTCCCGTTGGCTTCTTCGTGATAGAAACTCAAGAACTGCGATCAAAGCCATGGTAAAGCCAATAGTACTCAATTAAAGAGGCGCTCGAAGAGTAACAGGTTTCCATGTTGAACTGGCATCTTCTACCAGAATCGTCAACAAGGTCCACGTTAGGGTTTTGCTGAGATACCTTTGAGAGTTCTTTTATTTCCACGAAACCTCATAGTGGCATGTGCACAGGTCTCTTTCAAATCCCCAATATTTTTTTGGTAGATTTCCAACCTGACGGGTTGCTTCTCAAAATTGTGAAATAAGAAAGCTATTCGGGAGTGATTACTAATAGAATAGGATTACATCCAACGATCGGATTGGGAGAAAGATGGTCAAGTACGTGCACATCGCTTGAGAATCAGCTTGGGACAAGAATATCAAGGACATTCGGAGAAGGTACATACCTAATGACATGTGAGATGGTATGATATTTGAGTATAGACTGAGGTTCGGAAGCCGGTTTTGGATAGCCGCCTGCTGTGGCAGTAGCATACTGGAAAGCTAAGACTTTCAAATGGGGCACAGCAAGAGGCTTGCCCCGAGAGAGCAATTTAGTACTAAAGCAACCAGGGATTTCAAGACAACGAGTGTCTTTTTATGGTCCAGCAAACATGAACTTGAATTGGAAGCCTCTGATGGGATATATCACTATCACAAAAGAAAATAGATATGATTCAAACCGACGCAGTGCATGGCCGTATACCGACAGCTAAGACTGGATGTTTAACATCCATGATATCGTACGCGCTGAGGCTGCATAAGCGAGATGATGCTAATTTAGCGCAAGCGTTAGGGTTACGAGCCCTTGCCGTTCCACAATCCGAGCTAGGGTAAACTATCGAACTTCAATTGCTTGCAAGACTGAAAGGTCCACACTGGCACAAAATCACCTCAAGATGACAACCCGACCCACAGTCACCATTGCCTCCGCTGATGGCACCGCAAGTGGATCAACTCACCCTCTTCCGGCGGTGTTCAAAGCGCCAATCCGTCCGGATATCGTTCAGTATGGTCCAAACATCCGTCCTACACCTTGCTCGACTCAAAGAGACTGACGGCATTATAGGACAGTCCATTCTGGGATGGCCAAGAACAAGAGACAGCCATATGCCGTGAGTGAGAAAGCTGGTCATCAGACCTCCGCCGAGTCATGGGGAACCGGTGAGTAGCCCTTGTTCGACCTCTTTGATGGTTTCACTTGGTATAAGGCTTGTAGGCACGGTCGCTACATCTCCACGTTGAATAGAGTGGTTTGTGTATCGAACTGAGCTGACGCACCGCCTTCGCTAGGTCGTGCCGTGGCGCGTATCCCGCGTGTCTCTGGAGGAGGAACTCATCGCGCTGGTCAAGCTGCGTTTGGTAATATGTGTCGCTCCGGCCGAATGTTCGCACCTACCAAGGTCTGGAGGAAATGGCACCAGAAGATCAATCTTGGTCAAAAGTACGCACATAACCGAAACCATTGGTGTCTTCGATCTGACGGTGTCCTAGACGCTTCGCAACCACATCTGCTTTGGCAGCCTCCTCAGTTCCGTCTCTCCTTTTAGCTCGCGGCCATCAAATCTCCACCGTGCCCGAGGTACCCCTTGTCATTGCTTCAAAAGCTTTCGAAGGTGCTGCCATCGCCAAAACTTCTGCAGCCCTCAGTCTTCTCAAAGCCGTGGGCGCAGGTCCGGACATCAGCAAAGTCAGCAAATCTCGCAAACTTCGTGCCGGTAAAGGAAAGCTTCGAGGCCGCCGTCATCGCCAACGTCGCGGACCATTGATAGTTTACAACCCGGACGAAGATGGCAAAGAGCTTGTCCGTGCGTTCCGCAACATTCCAGGCGTGGAGACCTCCTCCGTCTTCGCACTTAATCTTCTACAACTTGCTCCAGGTGGTCACCTCGGTCGATTCATTGTTTGGACTTCGTCAGCTTTTGCTGCGCTAGATACAATCTACGGTTCTACGACCACCCCATCTGCGTTGAAGAAGGACTTCCTGCTTCCGTCGAATGTAGTCTCTAACGCTGATATCAGTCGTCTGATCAACTCGTCCGAAGTACAAGCTGTAGTCCGTCCAGCAAAGGGCGAGGCTCGAACAAAGAGATCTCGGGTGCAAAAGAAAAATCCTTTGAAAAACAAGCAGGTACTACTAAGGCTCAACCCATATGCAAAAGCTTTCAGCGAGAAGAATTTGGGGTCGGAGAAATTGGGAGAGGGCAAGCCGCTGAGGGCTGCAGAGTCATTCTCGAACGTGTTGAACGAGAATTAGCGTGGAGAGTGCCAGCGGGTTCTATGTATGCGAGCAGGGTAGTGTATTGCACAACGACATTCACGCATTACCTACGTAACGGTGTCTCGAACCCAGATGAAATTCTTTGATTTGCTTGCTGTTCCGGTTCACATGTGCGGAAATGCTGATGGTTCATTGCCCATTCTCCAATTGCCCTCAGCCCGTCGCCTTTCCCTCTTATGCTGCCTACTATTCCAACGGAGAAGGTAGGTCTTAGATATTGTTGGGCAGTTCCACGTGCGATCTACTCTACTGCTTAGTCTCAGCAACCAACAGACACGTTGGACGCTTTGACAAAGCTGCCCATTAAGATAACATGGGTCATCATCCATCCGGGTAGTGCACCATTGGTGAAGATAGGTTTTTGACACCCGGTCATTAACATACCTAGATCTGGCCATTTTAGAAAAGCAAACGCAGAGTCTCTATATTCAGTCTGGTGGAGGTGTAATTCTGTGAATGTCACTAGAACTGCCCATCTTTTTTTGCATATCATAGACAATGTGATATCGACATGAAGACTGAGATGTAGATTCGAACTCCAAAAGGATTGAATGCTCGTGCATGTGGTTTCACCAAGCTATCAAATGTCCTTGGATGTCCCAATCGGGTATGGTCAAATAAACTTCGCGACAACGCCATCCATCAACTAGTATTCTTAGGATCTTCGGATTTTAGGTACTGATTGGCGAAAATGTATGGTTAGGACAAAATCCTCTGGGAAACCCTGGGTCCAACGAGCTTGCAATCCATAGCATGGACCAATATCTGACATGTTTGGGTGCTTCTGCCTTGTCGGATTTCCGTCGCCAGTTCTTAGCTGACAAGATTGGTGCTATTGACGTCCATTCAAGATATGTACATTACGTGGCTCTCCAAGGAGAACCTCAGAGCCATGGAAGCCTTCAAGACTACAATCGGGAAGCGCTGGACCAGCTTCTGGCCTACGGCGAGGAAATCGATGACATCCAAGCGCATGGTGATCAATCGAGTATGACATTCTTCATCACGCCAAGGCTAGGTACGATATCACCCTGGAGCTCGAAAGCGACTAGTATTGCTCATGTATGTGGCTTTGGTAATGTCGTTAGACGAATCGAGAGAGGGACTATTGTTACCGCCATTTTCGACAAGCAGATACCTGAAGTATCTTTTGCCGATCTACTTCATGATCCAATGACGGAAACTTTCAGCACAAGTCTCCCGGATCTTACGGCTATGTTTGGAGAACATACGCCGGCACCTGCAAAGATAATTGAACTAAGTTCAGAAAAAATAGATTCGAGGCGTGCACTTGAAGAAGCAAACATATCTCTAGGCTTGGCTCTCGACGCTTCAGAAATAGACTACTTGGTGTCCGCCTACGCAAAAGGAGGCCCATTATCGAGATCCCCTTTCGATGTCGAGCTATTCATGTTTGCTCAAGTCAATTCCGAGCATTGTAGACACAAGCAATTCAATGCCAGCTGGACTATCGATGGGACCAAAAAGCCACATAGTTTATTCGACATGATTCGAAACACCCACGAGAAGAATCCCAAATACGTTATTAGTGCTTACAGTGATAATGCAGCGGTACTACGAGGACTTAGCGGAAGTCACTTTGCACCTAATATATCCACAGGCGAGTGGACTCAGACGAAAGAAGTCGTTCATTACCTGGCCAAAGTCGAGACTCACAATCATCCTACTGCAGTCTCGCCTTTCCCAGGTGCTGCTACAGGATCAGGTGGAGAAATCCGGGATGAAGGTGCAGTAGGCCGAGGGTCGAAGCCTAAAGCTGGAATCTGCGGTTTCAGCGTCTCTGACTTGCTTATACCAGGCTTTCGGCACCCCTGGGAGTTAGATGAAGGGAAGCCCGCACACATTGCCAGCAGTCTTGAGATCATGCTTGAAGCTCCTATAGGTAGCGCAGCTTTTAACAATGAGTTCGGAAGACCATGCACTACGGGATATTTCCGTACTCTGCTGACAAGATTGCCTATTGGTGATGGTGATACGGAAATCAGGGGTTATCACAAGCCAATTATGATAGCTGGTGGTGTCGGTACTGTAAGGCCTCAACATGCAACCAAGAACCCTGATATCGTAGAACCGGGTGCCTATCTGATCGTCCTGGGAGGACCAGCTATGCTTATTGGCCTGGGTGGAGGGGCTGCCTCAAGCGTCACATCAGCAGAAGGATCTAAAGATTTGGACTTTGCTAGTGTACAAAGAGGAAATGCTGAGGTGCAACGAAGAGCACAAGAGGTAATCAATGCTTGTGTTGCTATGGGCATGGAAAATCCCATCAAATTCATTCATGATGTGGGTGCCGGCGGTAAGACAATTTTCATTGACAAATGGAAGTTGAACATAGCTAATTACTAGGGACGAATAGGCTTGTCGAATGCTCTACCGGAATTGGTGCATGATTCCCACCTTGGTGCCACCTTCGAGCTACGAGAGATTGACAACGCGGACAGAGGCATGAGCCCCATGCAGATATGGTGTTGCGAGGCTCAAGAGAGATACGTCATGGCAGTAGCGCAAGATGGATTGAGCATTTTCAAGAAAATAGCAAACCGTGAGCGTTGCGGTTACTCGGTCGTAGGCAAGGCCGACGGTGACGAACAGGAAGAGAAAAGACTTGTGCTGATGGACCGTGAGTCAACACAATATCCGAAACCTATTGATCTTCCAATGTCAGTCTTGTTTGGGAAAACGCCGAAGTTATCAAGAGTAGTAGACTCGAGAAGGCTACGACTACCACCGTTTGACAGCAGTCTTGCCATGTACATGCCTAAAGCGCCAATGGATACTTCGTCTATACTCAATGAAGCCATTCGCAGGGTGCTTGCACTGCCTGCGGTGGGCTCGAAATCGTTTCTAGTTACCATTGGTGACAGGACAGTAGGTGGAGTGACCGCAAGGGATCAGATGGTTGGCCCTTGGCAAATCCCTCTGGCAGATGTCTCTGTCACTGCAACCTCGCTCACACTCGGTATGAGGTCTGGCGAAGCAATGGCTTTAGGTGAAAAACCAACATTGGCGCTGATCTCGCCAACGTCCTCTGCACGTATGGCCGTGGCTGAAGCATTGATGAACATTGCTGCTGCGGATATAATTGACGGACTTGAACGAATACGACTCTCGGCAAATTGGATGGCCGCGAGTAGTCATCCAGGCGAAGCCGCTGCTTTATATGAGGCTGTCGAGGCTATCGGCGTAGATCTGTGCCCAAAGCTTGGAGTTAGTATACCTGTCGGCAAAGACTCGATGTCTATGAAAATGAAATGGACAGACCTAGAGACGAAGGCACCGAAGGAAGTCATTGCCCCTCTGTCCCTGGTAATCTCAGCCTTCGCTCCAGCGGCGAATATAAGAAAAACTTGGACACCGGCGCTGCGCCGCTCCGAAGATGATGGCGGTAGCGAGTCAGTATTGCTGATGGTGGATTTGGCTGAAGGACGGAGGGCGCTTGGGGGATCTGCCCTTGCACAAGTCTTTGGCCAAGTTGGTAATGAAGCACCAGACGTGCGTAACGTGCAACGCATTAAAGACTACTTTGATGCTATGCAACAATTGCAAGAAGCAGATATTGTGCTTGCCTATCACGATAGGTCAGACGGCGGCCTCTTCACAACAGTAACAGAGATGATGTTTGCCGGAAGATGTGGTCTCGAGTTGATGATCGACAAGCTGTGTCCTAGCGCGGACACAAAGGATATTGTCGAGACCCTCTTCAATGAAGAACTTGGTGCCGTATTTCAAGTCCGCAAAGAAGACGAGCTTAATTTCCACCGATGCTTCGCCACCTGTGGACCCCCAGAGGGGCTTATTACTAAAATCGGTCGCGTCCCTCACTCGTCTAAACAAGATCTCACGATTTATCACAATGCGACTCTCGTCTACCGTTCCTCCCGTCCAGAACTCCAAGAGCGCTGGGCCTCCACCTCCCATCAAATGCAACGCCTTCGCGATAATCCCTCCTGCGCCGACGCCGAATATAGCCAAATCCTCGATTCCTCCGATCCAGGTCTCTCCTACAACCTCACCTTTAAGCCCTCTCAAAATATCCTTCCATTTTCAACCTCCTTGTCTGCCCGCTTGTCCCTCACATCTAAACCCCGCGTCGCCATTCTCCGCGAACAAGGCGTCAACGGCCACTCAGAAATGGCCTTTGCATTCCTCACTGCCGGTTTCACCCCAATAGATATCCATATGACAGATCTCCTGTCCGGTCGGGTTTCGATTAATTCCACCTTCGTCGGTCTCGCTGCATGCGGCGGGTTCTCGTACGGAGACGTCCTTGGTGCTGGACAAGGCTGGGCAAAATCCGTGCTTTTGCATCCCACAATGCGGAAGCAGTTCCAAGAATTCTTTGCCAGGAAGGATACCTTTGCCCTAGGGGTCTGTAACGGATGCCAGTTCCTGAGTCGTATCAAGGAACTCATCCCAGGCGCGCAGGGCTGGCCGATCTTCAAAAGAAACGTGAGCGAGCAGTACGAGGCTCGCTTTTGTATGGTGGAGGTCTTAGATACACCGTCATCACCTTCTGTATTTCTCCACGGTATGGCCGGCTCCAGCCTCCCAATCGCAGTCGCGCACGGCGAAGGTCGTGCTTCCTTCCCTCCGAATTCTCGAACTTCAACGCCTGAAAACCTCCTTTCGCAGAACCTCGTCCCCGTCCGCTATGTGGACAATCACTTGAAACCCACGGAGTCTTACCCCGCAAATCCGAATGGAAGCCCGCTGGGGATTGCAGGCGTGCGAACGCCTGATGGGAGGGTGTTGGCTCTGATGCCGCATCCGGAGCGGACTGTACTTGGGGGAGTAGGGAGTTATATCCCAAGGGGAAAAAGCGAGGAGTGGGGAGATTTAGGACCGTGGAGTAGGATTTTCCAGAGTGCGAGGAGGTGGGTTGGGTAGATGGAGGGTGAGAACGGGACTGTGATGTATTTTGGTAGGTAACTTCTAGAGGCTGAGAATGGGCTAGTAAAGCGGTATTTGAGAGTACCATAGTACAATTCTTCGCTTATCATAAGTTTGAAAAGAAAGGAATCAAGAATGGTTCGAGGTGAACCCCCTTTCGGTGGAATAATACGAATATTCAGCATCACGCAACCATCCCTACGACTTCTCTTCTCAGTCGCAAGAATGAGCTGAGAACGCTCGCCTCTTCATGACATACGGAGCCGACCAAGTTGTGAGAGACTGTTTTGTTGCTGGTTACCCTTGGTCAAGAAACCGAGATTGGCAATGGGCACTGGTGCTCTGTTCTTCCATACTCCGTAGCGAAGTCTGGCTTGGGCGTGGTCTTAACCGATACCTAGCCTAGTCATTAGAACACGGGTAAGGCTGCGACGGTTGGAACCTCGGCTGAAACCTTAACACTTTAGCGGCATTTGGATTTGGCTCGCGGCTCGCCCAACCTTTCCTCGAAACACTTCGCGATCACACAGTGGACCTACAGCAGCCTGGAGCAGCAACACCACCAATGCTGCCACAATCACGAATTTAATGATTTCTGAAAATATCTAAGCACGGGTAAACCACCCACCACATACGTAATTGTAATTGGAGGTCCTCTACGCTTATGAGACCTTGCGAAAGCCCGCTATCAGTCGCTGGAGCTCGAATATTTGAGATCGGATTGCATGACTACACCCATCGTACATCTGGATGAGGAGCCCAATCAGTGTCACTGGGACTGAGTTTCCGGAATCTTTCCGCCATCCCAGCTGGCACGTAGCTGGCGGTCAGCAGCAATATGGCGGAAAGAAATATAGATGCCTTTGCGGCAAAGCTGGGGGATCCAAATCTAGGTATGATATGGATCTGACTTCTGGGACTACTCTGCTTTTCCATGGTGTTAGATCGTCAAGAATATTGCTAAATGTGATGAGCAGATCTCAAGGTCAAGTTCAATATTGCGACGGAGCTTCGAGACAATATCGACCTCATGTGCAATGGACCCACTTACTCGATATTCCTCAAGAAACTTGTTCCAACATTCATGAAGCTCTTAGAAGGACCGCCAGTCTTTACAAGCACGTCATGGGAACAGGTATGGTTTGACTGATCTGAGCGCGAAATCCAGTTCATGATTCTAATTGGTATTCCGTAGAGACTACGCAATTGCGTGCTCGAAATCTTCCATCGACTACCGATGAATCATGCAGAAGTACTCAAGCCATACGCTTCCGGGATCGTGGACGTTCTGATGGGCTTGGTCAAGACGGAGAATGAAGACAACGCAGTTCTCTGCATGAAGACGATCATGGACCTAGAGCGGCATCAGCCAGAAGCTACTGCGGGGAAGGTACAGCCATTCTTAGACCTCATTCAGGAGATGTTCGAGATCATGGAACAGGTTGTGAAGGATACCTTCGACAGTCCGGCACAAGGAGGGGGCCCCGGCACGACCCCTAATAATACCCAGATCTTTCAGTCGCCTCGGCCAGGCTCTCCATCAGCGTCTGTAGCTTCCGACCTTGGGATCGATCTTCAGACTGCCCGCCCGTTACTGAAGGGGATGCAATCGTTCAAGGTCTTTGCAGAATGTCCCATTATTGTTGTTTCCCTGTTCCAGGCCCATCGGAACTGCGTCCCCGCTAATGTCAAAAAGTTCGTGCCACTTATAAAGTTGGTGCTTATGCTCCAAGCTAAACCACAAGAGCGTGCACATGAGGAATCTAACAATAGAGGTGAAATATTTACTGGAGTTAGCAAGGACATTAAAAATCGGGTTGCGTTTGGAGAGTTCATCACAGCGCAGGTCAAGATGATGAGTTTTCTAGCTTATTTGCTACGAGTGTACTATTCGCAACTCAACGACTTTCTACCGAAATTACCTGACATCGTTGTACGCCTTCTGAGAGATTGCCCAAGTGAGAAGTCTGCGACCAGAAAGGAATTGCTGGTAGCCATACGACACACCATCAATTTCAACTTTCGAAAGATCTTCTTGACCAAGATCGATGATCTACTGGACGACCGGACACTCATCGGAGATGGTCTTACCGTCTATGAGACAATGCGCCCTCTTGCATACAGCCTCCTTGCAGATCTCATCCATCACGTCCGAGAGTCCCTCAACCGAGACCAAATTCGGCGGACGGTGGACGTTTTCTCTAGGAACCTGCACGACAACTTTCCAGGGACTAGCTTCCAAACCATGAGCGCAAAGCTGCTACTGAACATGGCTGATAGCATCGCAAGGCTTAGTGACAAGAAGGATGCCCGACATTTCTTGATCATGATCTTAAGTGCGATAGCAGACAAATTTGCTGCCATGAATCATCAACATTCTAATGCGGTGAAACTGTCCAAGCAATATGAGCAGCAGTCCATAGATGCCACACCTGAAGATCATTTAGCCGATTCGAAAACCACCCCAGACTGGGACGAGGTCGACATTTTCACAGCCACGCCCATCAAGACATCAAATCCGAGGGACCGTGGGGCAAACCCCGTGGAGGACAACAAGTTTCTATTCAAAAACCTGTTAACCGGTCTGAAAGGCATGTTCTATCAACTGAAAGAATGCAACCCCGAACCGCCAGCTATGGATCCTGGAAATGCCCCTGCAAACTGGCAAGAAGTTTCACATGGTTACAATGCTGAAGAGGTCGAGGTCATCACTAAACTCTTCCGAGAGGGTGCCTATGTTTTTCGGTATTATAGCTCGGAGCAGCCTCCTACGGAGACGCACTATTCCTCCCCAGTTGAGTTCCTCGCAAATCACTATATGGTGCAAAGTGGCAAAGAAGAAAAGGATCTCCTCGAGACTTTCGCGACAGTGTTCCACAGCATTGACCCAGCGACGTTTCATGAAGTGTTCCACTCTGAGATTCCCCGCCTTTACGAGATGATGTTTGAGCATACCGCTTTGCTCCATATACCGCAATTCTTTCTTGCGAGTGAAGCCACGTCTCCAAGTTTCGCAGGCATGCTACTGCAATTTCTGATGGATCGGATAGGAGATGTTGGTACCTCAGACATCAAGAAGTCCTCAATTCTGCTGAGGATGTTCAAGCTCTCCTTCATGGCGGTGACGCTATTCTCCCAACAGAACGAACAAGTTCTTCTACCACACGTCACCAACATTGTTACCAAGTCTATCCAGCTCTCCACGACCGCCGAAGAACCAATGAATTACTTCTATCTACTACGGTCTCTATTTCGAAGCATAGGTGGCGGACGTTTTGAGTTACTCTACAAAGAGATTTTGCCTCTACTGGAGATGCTTCTTGAGGTGCTAAATAATCTGCTGATGGCTGCTCGGAAACCTCAGGAGCGTGACCTCTACGTTGAATTATGCTTGACGGTTCCCGCACGCTTGAGTAATCTTTTGCCACATCTCAGCTATCTTATGCGTCCATTGGTCGTAGCGCTCCGCGCTGGTTCTGACCTGGTTGGTCAAGGGCTTCGAACACTAGAACTTTGTGTCGATAACCTGACGGCTGAATATTTGGATCCTATAATGGCTCCTGTGATCGATGAGCTTATGGCTGCATTGTGGGACCATCTTCGGCCCAATCCTTACAGTCATTTTCACGCCCATACCACGATGCGCATCTTGGGTAAACTTGGCGGGCGCAACCGTAAATTCATCCACGCTCCTCATGAAGTTTCATATCGTCAATTTGCAGACGACCAATGCAGTATCCACTTGAAGCTCATCGGATCTAACAAAGAACGTGCGTTTCCTGCAAACATTGGTATTGATCACGCAATAGCCAAGCTAGCGGAGGTCCCAAAGGCGCCTGGTCTGAAGAAAGTAGACCCATACTATAAACAACAGTCATTTCGATTGATTTGTGCTCAGCTTAAGATCTACATCGGATATGACGGTCTTCCAGATGATTTCACACAGTTAGTACGATTGCAGGCTACTGACTTGCTCGAGAGCAAGTATGACGTGGTATGGGAAGCCCTGCAAACGGCGGATCGGGAGAAGTCTGTCCCAAAGAGAGACTCGCAAGAAGACACTTTGAAAAAGTTGCTGAAGGCTTGCATGCTCGCAGCGACATTTCAGGATATCCCCGATCTTGTCACTGCCGCAGCTAGTCTACTTGCTGATGTTTGTCGTCACTTCACCATTCTCGAGATTGGAAGAGCTTTAGCACATGCGACCCAGAAAGAGAAAGAGTTCGATGTCAAAGCCGGAGAAGGTCCTGTCTATCTAGACAGTCGAATTCTGGCGGAAGCCATTGCGGAAAGTCTATCCTCGGACAATCAGGCTGTTCGTACAATAGCAGAAGGAGCTATCCAAACTGTGTACAGTGCATTGGCAACCATCTTCGGATCCGGAGACAGCGTTCATAAACTTCCCTTCTTCTTGCACCTGGCCGACGTTTTCTGTCACAAATGCCATGAGGAAGAGTGGTACACTAAAGCCGGCGGAGGCTTAGGTATTCATATCTTTGCAACCAGAGTCGATCTCGGCGACAATTGGATGGTCGACAGGCAGGTCAAATTTGTTCGAGCTCTTATGTATGTCATGAAAGATATGCCTCAGGATCTATCAGCAAATACACGTGTTCGAGCCCTTGACACCGTCGAGATCCTGCTCCGCAGATGCAACAAAGGGATATCAAAGGAGGACCTAGCTTCACCCAATAGCAGACTTTACAATATATGCGGCTTCCTCGTCTATGAGTTAGCGCATATGAATAGACATGTCCGTGATGCCGCTCAAAAGGCTTTCGCCACGATTGCCGAAATCATTGGCGCAGAAATCTACGAGCTCATAGCTCCGGTTAAAGATAGACTTCTTCAACCAATCTACAACAAACCGCTCAGAGCTTTACCCTTTGCGACTCAGATCGGCTATATCGAAGCAATCACGTATTGTCTGGGCCTACAGCGCAATCTGGTGGAATTCAATGATCCGCTTAATCGGCTGTTGATGGAGTCACTGGCCCTGGCTGATGCCGAGGACGAAGTGCTTGCGACGAAGCCTACCGAGTTTAGGACTGCAGAATCTATAGTTAATTTGCGAGTCTCATGTATTAAACTTTTATCACTGGCCGTAGGCTTCTCGGAATTTGCAGGGCAACAACACACTCAAAGCCGAAGTCGGATAATCTCTGTTTTCTTCAAGTCACTCTATTCGAACTCCTCAGAGGTTATTGACGCCGCCAACGCTGGTCTCAAAGGTGTTCTATTACAAACCAACAAGCTGCCCAAGGATTTGTTGCAGAACGGCTTGCGCCCAATACTCATGAATCTGCAGGATCCTAAGAAGTTAAGCGTTCAAGGCCTAGACGGACTTGCCAGGCTCTTAGCTTTGCTTACCAATTACTTCAAAGTTGAAATTGGCGAGCGACTCTTGGTCCATATGACTACCATTGCCGACGGACCAGCCCTGCAGAAATCTTCTTTCTCTTTGATCGAACAGAATCCCCAGATGAAGATCGTAGTCGCTACCTTGAACATCTTCCATCTGCTCCCGTCCACTGCAGCAAACTTCATGACGGATCTGATTAACAGAGTGCTGGAACTCGAGGAGTCACTTCGTAGGACACATTTCAGTCCGTTCCGGGAACCTCTACTCAAGTACTTGAACGGCTACCCAAAAGAAGCTTGGGCTTTCTTCTCCGTGAGGCTCTCTGAGATGAAATATGGAAGGTTCTTTGCACAAATTCTTGCTTCACCTCGTAGTGCCCCACTTCGTGATGTTGTGATTGCAGATATCGAGGGTTTGATCAGAGAGTCTATCGACCTTCAAGAACCCGAGAAAAAGGATGTAGCTTCTGTCAACGCTATACATATCGTGCATTCGCTTTGCGCTCATACGACTGACTGGTTACTCCAGAATGGAAATTTGCGACAGGCATTGTTAAGCGTAGGCAGGCAGTTGTACCACAAGAAGAAACTGGACAAGCTTGCGGCTGACTTGCGTCTTGGAGCAGATCAGGCTGGGGAACAGCTGATGAGTATTTTCGTGACATCGTTGAAGCTTGATCCTCAGGATCTCGATTTCCTCTTTCAACTAATCGATGTCGTTACTGCCGATGAGATCAAGTCTCACCCCTCTTTGCTAGGCTTTATCTACAGTCACATAATCTCGAGCGAATCCCATGAATACTGGCGGAGTATCGTCATGCGAAGCATCGACCTCTACAGCGTTCGTGGGTCGTCACAAAGAACAAAAACATTTGCTTTTCGAAACCTAGTCAATCCAATTTTTGCGATGGACGTTATGCGAAGCTCACAGCAACTTCTGGTCTCAGGTATTGAGCGACGCTTCATGGACAAGACTACGGTTGAAGCCGTTCATAACAAGATCTGGAAGCCTCAGCTTAATGATATCAGCGAAGACAACGGGCAACCCGGCGTCGATCATTCCCGCCTCGAGCTACTTCAGATGTCGGCGTTGCTTCTAAAGTATCACCACAATCTGGTGTCTGAAGCTCGCAAGGATGTCATTAAATTTGGCTGGAGCTACATCCGACTCGAAGATACGATCAACAAGCATGCAGCTTATGTGCTGATAGGTTATTTCATCGTACAGTTCGAGACGCCCTCGAAAATCGTCAATCAAATCTACGTTGCATTGCTCAAAGCTCATCAAAACGAAGGCCGAGCTCTAGTCATACAAGCGCTAGATTTGATGGCACCCGTTCTCCCCAAGCGTTTGACTGGACCTGGGGACATGAGATTTCCGATGTGGGCAAAATGGCCTAAGCGAATTCTGTCCGAGGAAAGTTCTAACTTGCAGCAATTGATTAGCATTTTCCAATTTATGGTTCGACATCCTGACTTGTTCTACGAAGCCCGGGAACATTTTGTTCCTCACATCATTCCTTCGTTGTCGAAAATCGCGCAGCTTCCAAATCCATCGAATGAGCACAAAAAGCTCGTACTTAGTCTCATTAAGATGATCCTCCAATGGGAAGAGCAGCGTGTGCGCGGTCCAGAACGTTCACTTTCGCAACCGATTGAATCTCCGCAAGCTAAGAAACGTAGGCTAGAACTTGCAAGAAGTGGCTCTGCTTCGCCAGCACTAAGCCTGGCGCCTCCTCCAACTATTGAAAAACCAGAGTATCTCATCCCCGCGCCTCTACGGACCGTACTCATCAAGTATCTTGCGCAATTTATCAGTACCCTACCTGAGAGATATCCAGTACCTGCAAACAAGCTAAGAGATCTCCAGTCTACCACGCCACAGGCGGCGCTGCCACCCAATGAAATGTGTAGAAAAGCCATTGGTCTTTTTCACGACTTACTCGAGCCCCATCTCTGGGCTGATTTGGAGGTTGATTTGTTTCCAAGGTTGATTGAACAAACCTTGGTTTCTGAAAAAGCCGACAAAGCCGACGAAAAGACGGCAACGAGCATAATCAACACGCTTCAGATAGTTCGTGTCGTTTTAAACATGAAAAAGGATGACTGGGTCCTATCACAGCTCGTTCAGATTCAGAAATTACTTGAGAAGCCCATTCGTTCTGAGAACCCTGAGATCCAAGATTGTCTTCACACAAGCGACGAAGAACTCGACGGTAAGCGTCGCATAAGACCTTTGCTGAAGCGGGTTCTTGATGCGCTTCCAAAAGAAAACCGAGAGGAAGATGAAATGGATGTCGAAACGCCGTCGACCGAGTTTACCACGTTCCTATCCGCCGTCGCTCTGGAGATGATGACCGCAGGTAATCTCGTTTCAAGCATCAATATATTTTGGACTTTGGCAGCAGTGAAGCCGGCTGAGATCGAGCAACATATCCCTCATGTCATGCGTGCATTGCAGCAGAAATTGGCGAAAGATCAAGTGGCGCCACAAGCCGCGTTACCAGGGCCGATGGGCCTGCAGCAGGGAATGAGGCCAGGAGAAGGAGCCGTTGGACTTGATGCCCGAGAAATGGAGATTTCGACGCAACTAACCTTGAAGACCATTCACATAATATCATTGCGCATGGCTACACTTGGCGAACAGAGGCGACCCTTTCTCAGCGTCCTGGCCTCTTTAGTCGAGCGGTCCCCTAACCTAAAGCTGTGCGAGAAGATCCTAGATATGGTAGAAATGTGGATATTTGACTCAAGTGAGCCATGGCCTACGCTCAAGGAGAAGACTGCCGTTCTACATAAGATGCTGCTTTGGGAGAATCGTCCTGACCCGACACTTTTGCACAAATTTCTGGACCTTGTCATCCGCATCTACGAAGATCCGAACATCACAAGAACGGAGCTTACGGTCAGGCTTGAGCACGCATTCTTGGTAGGCACGCGAGCACAAGACGTGGAAATGCGCAACCGATTCATGAGTATCTTCGATCGCAGTCTGACAAAAACCGCGAATGCTCGTCTCATCTACGTCTTAACTTCGCAGAACTGGGATACACTGGCTGAATCCTTCTGGTTGAGCCAAGCAATCCAGCTTATTTTCGGGGCAGTCGATATGGGAACGACTATCCAACTACATCCAGAGGACTTCAAAATGGGCCCACCCATGGCGTTCTATGGACGATCACGCACAGACCCGCGTAAAGAAAGCCTAATGATTGAGGATAACTTCGAAGACTTCATGTCAGATCATCGACGTTTCTACACGGAACTCGGGGAAGTCAAGATTCGCGAAATACTCGAACCTCTCTGTCAGCTGCAACATACTGACTCGAACGTGGCCTACGAGATTTGGGTTGCTCTGTTTCCGCTATGCTGGTCTTTGTTACCGCGTGACGATCGTAGTGAACTGGAGAAAGGGATGGTCACATTACTCACAAAAGACTACCACCAGCGCCAAGTCGATCGAAGGCCAAATGTTGTGCAAGCATTGCTTGAGGGCCAAGTCCGAGCCAGACCAAAGTGTAAGATGCCAGCTCATGTCATGAAATTCCTCAGCAGGACATATGACGCTTGGTACACCGCTGCCATTTCACTCGAGGAAGCTGCAATGACACCCCTGATCGATACGCCATCTGTCCGCGAGAGTAACCTCGACGCTTTGGTTGAAATATATGCTGGATTACAAGAGGATGATCTCTTCTATGGGACGTGGCGGCGTCGATGCAAATTTGTGGAGACAAACGCAGCTCTATCGTATGAACAGAACGGGATGTGGGACGCGGCTCAGAAGCTATATGAGGCTGCTCAGATTAAAGCACGAACTGGAGCAATACCGTTCTCACAAGGTGAGTATATGCTTTGGGAAGACCATTGGATTCTATGTGCCCAGAAACTACAACAGTGGGAAATACTGAATGATTTCGCAAAACACGAAAACTTCAACGACCTCTTATTAGAATCTGCCTGGAGAAATCTTGAGGCGTGGTCAGGACAGGAGACTCTTGAGCAGCTCAACTCTATTATCAAGGCCGTATCGGATGCCCCAACGCCACGAAGAACCTTTTTCCAAGCATTCATGTCATTATTGAAGTTCCACGACAAACAAGAAAGTCTTCAAGACTTTAGCAGAATCTGCGATGAGTCGATCCAGCTTTCTATCAGGAAGTGGCATCAACTTCCAAAGTGTATTACGAATGCCCATATTCCAATCTTACAGAACTTCCAACAGCTGGTTGAACACCACGATGCAAACGTTATCTGTACCAGCCTCTCCCAAACGAACCAGACGAATCTTGACCAAAAGTCTCAAGAGCTGAAGCTTCTGCTAGGGACTTGGCGAGACCGATTACCTAACGTTTGGGATGACATCAACGCATGGCAAGACTTGGTCATGTGGAGACAGCATATCTTTACGCTCATCAATCGGACATATCTCGCTCTCCTTCCACCCCAACAGAACAATGCCACTGGAAATTCCTATGCTTATCGAGGTTACCATGAGACCGCTTGGATTATCAATCGATTTGCCCATGTAGCACGAAAACATGGACTGCCTGAGGTCTGCATCAATCAGCTAAGTCGTATATACACTTTACCGAACATTGAGATTCAAGAAGCGTTCTTGAAACTGAGGGAGCAAGCAAAATGCCATTACCAGAATCCGAATGAGCTCAGCAATGGCTTGGATGTCATCAACAACACAAATCTCAACTACTTCGGTCAACAGCAGAAAGCCGAGTTCTTTACCTTGAAAGGGATGTTTTTGGCTAAGCTGGGTCATAAGGACGAGGCAAACGATGCTTTTGGCACAGCACTTTACTATGATATCCGATTACCTAAGGCTTGGGCAGAGTGGGGTTTCTACAACGACAGGATGTTCAAAGAAGAGCCAGACAACATGGAACGTGCCTCTGCTGCAGTGAGCTGCTATTTGGAAGCCGCAGGTCTTTTCAAAAACGCCAAGTCAAGGAAGCTGCTAAGTCGTGTTCTATGGCTACTAAGCGTAGACACTGCCGAGAACAGGATTTCAGCAGCGTTCGAAGACTTCAAAGGAGAGACACCTGTCTGGTACTGGATAACGTTCATACCGCAGCTACTGACTAGTCTTTCACATCGTGAAGCCAAACTATCGCGTGCGGTTCTCGTCAAAATTGCGAAGATCTACCCGCAAGCTTTGTACTTCCTTCTGAGAACTAATCGCGAAGACATGTTGGCCATCAAGAAGCAGCAAGATCAAAAGCAAGAAAGGCTCAATCGTCAAAAGCAGAATTCTCCCAATGTCAAACAAGGTTCTCCAGAGAATAACCAGGGTACTCCGAATACTCAGGTCAACAGTCACTCGAGACCTAGCACAGCAAGCGGTGATAATGTCCCTACTGGCACCCTTAATGGAACTCAAGGTGTGGCGAAGACGGAGCAGAACGGCGAAGGTACTGCTGGCGCAGACCAGGAAGTGGAGCAGCCTCAACCGAAGAAGCCTTGGGAATACTCTGAGGAGATCATGTCTGTACTTAAAACGACTTTCCCCTTGCTTGCACTCTCGATGGAGACTATGGTAGACCAGATACAGAAGCACTTCAAGTGTCCACCAGATGAAGATGCCTATAGGTTGATCGTTGCTTTGCTCAACGATGGTCTCTCGTACATCGGTCGCACGCCGGTCGCTTACGCACAAGACTTCAAATTACCTCCAGCTACCGAGGCAAATATTAGAAAGTTTGCGGAAACAATACTGCCGACCCACATCCGTGGCTCTTTTGAGGAAGACTTTGTCGCAAAGAAGCCAACCATGTACGAGTACGTGCACAAGCTACGGAAGTGGAGAGACAAATTCGAAGAGAAGTTGGATCGTAGACCTCAGCATCAGAGTCTGGAGACCTATAGCCCACATCTCAGCGAGTTCAGATTTCAGAAGTTCGATGAAGTTGAGGTGCCTGGACAATATCTGCAGCATCGCGATAAGAACCAGGATTTCATTAGAATAGAGAGGTTTCTGCCAAATGTGGATCTGGTGCGAACTGTAGGCTTCTCTCATCGGCGATTAAAGATTCGAGGCCACGATGGTAGTGTTCATCCTTTCGCGATACAACATCCTGCGGCAAGGCACAGTCGAAGAGAAGAAAGGATCCTACAGTTATTCACCATTTTCAACGGTGTCTTGGCAAAGAGAAAGGAGAGTCGACGGCGTAATCTCAGTTTCCACCTGCCACTCATGGTACCTCTAGCGCCTTCACTTCGGTTGGTGCAAGATGATGCTTCTTATATCTCTCTTCAAGGAGTGTTCGAAGACCATTGTAGACGAAACGGGGCAAACAAAGACGATCCGGTGCTGTTCACTATGGATAAGATGAGGGCCTTGACCGAACAGCGCACTAATGTAAGTTACTCAGAAGCCGAGAAAAGCCATTAAGCTGACAATCTGTCAAAGAAATTCCCTGACCAAACACTGAAACTGGAAACCTTCACCGCCATCCAAGACAGATTCGTCCCCTCCACTATCGTCCTCCACTACTTTCAACAAACCTACCCCTCTTTCTCCGACTTCTTTCTCTTCCGTCGTCAATTCTCCTATCAGCTTGCCGCCCTCACCTTCATGACCTACACCATGCACATGAACTCTCGCTTCCCCCACAAACTCTCCATTGCGCGCGGTACCGGCTCGGTCTGGGGTTCGGAGCTTATCCCTGCCATGGCTTCCACTCGCCCCCTGTTCCACAATCCCGAACCAGTCCCTTTCCGCCTGACGCCCAATTTGCAAACATTGATGGGCCCATTAGCCACTGAGGGAATCTTCTCCTGCGCTATCATGGCTATTGCGCGGTGTCTCACAGAACCGGAGGGCGAGCTCGAACAACAACTCAGCATCTTCGTGCGCGACGAAATGATCTTTTGGTTCACGCAGCAGCATCGTGGCGGCCTGCAAGAGGCGCAATTGAGGCAGACGGTCCAGCAAAACAGCGATGTCGTCGTAAAGAAGGCGATGAGTCTTGCGAGACCGCCTGAGGGGAACCTGCCGGCGAATCAGACGGTTATCGATTTGGTGTCGAGGGCGGTGGACCCGGTCAATTTGAGCCAGTGTGATGCGCTTTGGATGCCTTATCTATGAGGGCTCATAGGGAGAGATGGTTTTTGCAGAATGGGAAATCGAGGCGTTTTGGGGGTGGCGATTGGCTTTATCGCAACTTTGAGCGTGCAGCGAGGTCTTTGTGGGTTTAGCAAGGCGCTTGGTGGTGGTTTCGAGGCGCTTCTTGATTCTTTGTAGATTAGGGTAGTTGGCGAGGTATCTTCTACGAATTAGATCACAACCAAACTCTGCTGAGGTATAATGTTTAGCAGAGGGGAATCGACGTTGGCAGCCATGGAAAACAACAATCGTTGCAGGAACTCCTCTCGAGAGTGGGACATTTAAGAGAAGAAAGATTGCGAAATAAACCTATGGGATACACCAAAACCTTCTCACCAAACCATCACAGTCTGCAACTTCTCGAAACCCTCAAACCAACAACATCCCCCTTCGTTCATTCCCGCCACCCACTCCACCCATCCTAAATCCAACCCTAATCTCCCCCACGATCGTGAAAGAAACCCGCCATCTACCTACAAAGAAGAACAGAAGATTAATATAGTAGCCAACAGCAATTCTTCTAATCTAAGATTCTCAACGAGAGGAGAGTTCCGATTGCGTGACTGTGTGATCTTGGGATCAGGGGATGATGTGGGTTTTGGGGTCCTGGTATACGGAGTGGGGGAGGGGTTTGGGGGGGGGGGGGAGATAGAGTCTTTGAGCAGATGATATGAAGATGTGCGGGTTGAGTACGGCAAAAAAAAAATTGGAATGGGAGAAAGCGGTTTTATGAGAAGGGGTGTTATTTCTACGCTTGAAATAGAGAATAGCATCAGTATTGAACATGTTATTGTTTTATTCGATCTTAATGATTAAGGAAAAATTCCAACCACACACTTTGTATAGAAGGAATTCACTTGAGTAATTTTTCGGTGTCGTTTCTAGCATATCTGTCGAAAGTTGAAGAATTATATCTTGTAGATTGGTATTCTGACTGAGTATGAAGAAGATCAGTTGAACTCATCTCTATATGACGAAGATGGCAACCACATCTGGCCTAGCGTCAGCCTCGCGGCACTGCTTAAGGCTTTACTTCAACTTCTACGTAGGTACACTCAGCTTATATATTTTTCGCTCATGTGTACTCTTCAAAACTGCTTCTCTTCTCTGTCCTCGGTACCTGATGGCATACTGACTTGTCTTCGTAATGTCTAGATCTTCGCTTTCTAAAAACAAGGCGACAAGGCTACGAGGCAATATGCACGCTTCATGCAGGCTCCGAACCGAATCGTGGCTTGGAGAAGTCAGCCTCGCCTTCGTATCGCGGGGCTTTTGGGTCGGTTGAAGTCGTGTCTCTGCTTGTATTAAGCTCTGTTGTCTTTTTTTATGATTTAGATAGGATGTGGACAGTTCGCACCAGGTCGAAATTACTACTCAACAGGTCTTCTATTGAGGATATTTGCTAGTAAATGTACAGCCTTGAACTTAAGACTCTTGAACTGTCGGGGTTGGAATCATGTCGAAGGTAGAACCACCCGAAGATGTTGGGGCACCTGAACGTTCGATGTCCAGCTACTATGATCCGATACCTGCAGGCTCCTCTCGGTAAGTGTCGTCGTTTGGGCCGCTGTCTCTGAGCCGTTAGTAACACGGCTTCCTCATAGCTCTCTGCCTATAGACGAAGACAACCAAGCATACCAATGTCGTGTGTAAGTGACACAATGCGAATCGTTCTCCAAAAAGCTACTGACTGATGTCTTTGCAGATATTCACGCCGTCCATCGTCCAGAGCTTCCTCAGGTCACTCTTATGACTCAGTATATGGGTCACGTTCATCTTCGACGGGCCTTCCGAAGCCCTTCGAAACGTTTCCGGGGCCACATTCTATCTCGCACCTGTCTACTACCAAGGCAGTACCAAAAACAACACCCTATCACTGTCTTCACCCCGGCTGCCTGCGCCAATTTAAGAGGAGCTATGACTTAAGCCGTCACTCAGCCATTCACGTGCCGCAGGACTTATTTTATGACTGTCCTAACAGATGGTGCGGCAGAGTTGGCGAGTTTGGCTTCAGACGAAAGGATAATCTACAAGCGCACTTGAGAACGATGCATCATGCGGAAAAGATAGATAACAGACCACAGGGTAGCTTTGACCTCGGACAACCTCTCTATGTCTGTGGATCTAAAGATTGCTATCGCGAGTTCACTAGTAGGCCTGAGTGGGAGAATCACGTGGAATCCTGCGCTCCGAAGGGTCCGAGGCAATGGGCGGAGTATAGGAGACCGATGCACTTGGGAATTGCACCGCGAAGTACTCGAGAAGCGAGAGCAGACGACATCCCTGGCTTTGAGACGAACTCTGACCATCTTGAAAATGTGACCGAAGCCGCAAAAACTGTGAGAAGTTCAGAAAACACGCTAGGTGAATTTAGTCCGGCTGTCCTCTTCGAAAGGGGTGAGGATTACACAAAGAGAGGCATCTCAACAGACTTGAGAGCACCGAGTGGTATTAGTAATATGACCAACTGTGGAATTACATCAGTTGGTACATTCAGTGGGGGGGATAACACGGCGGCTGGACATGCTAGCGCTGAGCTGCCTGCGACTGCCAACAGTGGCTGTTTAAGTCCTAATCTACAATTGCAAGACAATGGCGTCATCAGAAGCGAATCGAAACAGCGAATCCAGTGGCAATGTCACTGCGGGCATGCATCTCATGATGACTTCATTGAACTTCGGCCGGGAGCAGTGAAAGAATACGAGTCTATGCTTCGTAACCGGACAAACACTAGAAACAGCCGAAGTGCGAATGCAGGTGGCAATGGCTCGGTTATGCATAACATTCCCGGATGGAATCGTTTATCACGATATGTGAACAATGTGATCAAAGCGGAGACACCCTCTCTTCCTCGATACCAGCTTGAGAGCGTTTCTGTGAGCCAGCCACAGCCGTCGACTTCAGACATCGAAATCCTCTATCTCTTGCTATGTGTCCCACATCAGAAATTTGCGACAAAGCTCCTTCAACTCGACCTCACCAAAGTCACCTCTGACCAACATCTGTTCAGTCTTCTTCGAGGAAATTATTTCCAGATGCGTGGGCGCTTCAAGAATTGTTTTTCTTTGAAATCGCTGCGAAGCATCAAATTTGTTCAATTCGAGATGTACAGATCAGACCTGGTCGATATCCAAAAGCAGGACGATCTTCCCCCGGCGGACCTGAAAGATACATATCGCTATAACCCTGTTCCCGCAGACAAAATCCCGCCAGTCGGCGAAAACCACATGTTACATCTGTGCACCCATCCCGAATGTGCCGACGAGACGGGGATACTGTTTGATCGCATACCGAAGAAGCTGAAAGAACGCCTCGCAGTCTGCCCACAAAAAGGATCGAGCCTTGGATGGGGTATTTATTTCATCGAGGGCTGGCACATTGGTATTGTCACTTTGCTAGCTTACGCTATCTTGGTACTTGTGAGTTTCGTCTTCTTTGTATGTTGGGCTGTTCTCGAACAGGATGTTCAAGGAGCTTCGGGTGTTGCGACATATGTGCTGGCGTTTTTGACTTTGGGGATTGGGAGTGCACAGGCTGCTTTCGAATTTCAGTAATTGACGAGAAACGCTGTGGCGGTACATTGGATCGTGATGCTGGACGTATGCATTCTACTTGGAACGTGTATGCGAAGACGGCAAATTGCACACATTCATGATGAGAAAACAACACTAGAACGATCTTTGAAGTAGGATATATCATTGTAAGGAAGAAAAAACTGGGAAGACAAGCATTAGGGCAACCAACAAGCGAGATGTGAACATCTCGACCCAGAAATAGCACCAAGAGATCTTCTGAACACATAAAACCCCTCCGAGTTAGCCAAAGTCAATAAAGTAATCAGCAGCCCAAACTTGACATTTCGCAAGGGTAACATGTATGGTACAGTACATCCCCTCTTCTTACATGTGCACCCCCAATACCGTGGCTTGTATTAGCCCCACCACCCTCTACTAAGAACCTCGCTATAGCCCCCTTCCTTCCCTCCCACCATCACTCTCGTCACCGTCGCCGCCCTGAGCCAGGATGGAAAAAGAAAGGGGCAGGGAGAGGGGAGGGGAAGGGTGAACGCTGTCAGAATGGCACCACACTCTTTTCCGTGCCGTTTGAAGCGGGTTTATATGCAGCGTTGTACGTAAGCCACTAGCAATTTATATATCATGCTCTAATGAAACCAATGATACACATCAACAAGACCGGGGCCATTCTCCAAAACATAACGAAACCAACAGCTACCACCTCATCCAAGCATCTCCTCTGCCATCGTATAGCTCCGCCTACCCCCCTTTGTTGGATTAGGAAGGCTTTTACGAACTTTTCGGATGTCCTATGAGAAGATCATCCAAGGAGAGAAGGAGGAGGAGGAGGAGGAGGAGGGAAACGGGGTTGGAAGGGGGGAGGGGGAAGGGTGGTTCGAGGCATAGGGCGCATCGCTAACGGATTTTATTTAGGGAGATAAGACTACTTTGGGGTTGGTAGGCTAGTTGTGAGAAAAGACGGAAACACAAGGCGAGATATGAGGGGGTGCGGTTTCCAGGGATAGGGGTTCTGACAGGTGGAAGTGATTAAGAAGTGTTTTGCAGTACATAGTACGGGCATAGGGGTTTAAGGCTTTTTCTTTTAGGTGGAATCCCCCGGTTGGGAGTTCTAAGGAATTCGGCTTTTGGGTTGTTGGGACGTTGGGGTGGTGAAGCTGGTGGTGCAAGTGGTAAGGAGGGAGAGTTGCAAGTTTGAGTTGAGGTGTGGTTGGTTAGTTGTCAATCAATGCTGGTTCGCTAGGCGTGGGCTCTGGTCCCTGGTTGGTATTGGCTTTGGTACCGGTGTCCAGCCGTCTTCCATTCCTCGATTCCATCAATCGTCTTCCTACTCCTCGACTTCCTCTTCGGCAGTCATATCAGCTTCATCTTCGCCCACATCTGCGTCGCGAAGCTCTTCGTTGTCATCGTCTTCAGCCAAGTCCGCTTCTTCAGCACTGCTACTTTCTGCACTCCCTATCCCCTCACCATCAACGAGATCTTCCAGTTCCTCGTTTTCTACCGCGCTAAGTGAGCACTCGTCTTCATCAACGTCCATTGCATCCGCTAGGTCCTGGGGTCGGCTTGGGCCATCGCCTGCGCGCTCCAATTTATTCAACTCCGCTAGCGCGTGTGCAACTCTGGCGTCCCTCTCTAACCCGGATGGTGGGGTAGGGTCTATAGGAGCGTCATTAAGACTCTCTCTCTCACTATCTGCAACCTGTCTCGCTCTTGCAACATCCAGTACCCTCTTATCGTAATTCCTACCATACTCATGTCTCGCGGCCGTGGTTCTCATCTCACTAATAATGCGATACTCCAGCGATGTAGCCTTTCCTCTTTCAAGATGCGCTGTTCGCTTGGTGGTCTGATCATACACGTCGGGGAAACGACTGATGACGTTGAGGAAAACGGCGTCATTTGGGATTTCCCCGGTTAGGATCGAGTGCATCTTGTTTTTCATGATGGTTTTGGCTTTGGCCCAAGTGCCGTTGTGGAACCAGCCGTCTCCTTGGATCTGCGGGGTATGGGTTAGTGAGAGATTGGGGTTATGAGGTGGATAGGTAACGTACGTGACAGGTATCTCTCAGGTTTGCTGTTGATAGCACAGACTTTAAGAGCGGGTCTGTGATATCACATATCTGCCATACTTTCCCATCTAAGCTGACATTATTCCCATCAAACAAGTGACTGTTCCTTATCATCGCCTTCGCAGCTCTGGAACTGTCTTGCTTAGTCCGGCTCTCTCCAAGCTTGTTCATTCGATTGTCCGCTGGTTCATTCTCAAGCATAAACATCATAGTCTGGTAAATCCCATAGGAAGGGTCAGTGCGGGGGTCCACGCCGAATCTCACGATGGCGTCTCTCCAAGGTCCAGAGCCGTACATATAGCCAACGTATTGGTAGACATATTTGGCGGTACTGGTCCCCACTTTGTCCCAATCGGCAACTGAGAGATTGTTGCGTAAAGCTCGTCGAGTCCAGATAGGTCTTTGTTCGAAAAGGCTGCGAGCTTGTTCGACCAGGCGCCGAAATGCTGGATCTAGAGTCTCGAACGCGGGCAGGTCCGAAGTGGAGCCGGTGGGAATGGTAGGGATGTTGTAGGGGACGGGTCGGTTCGAGAGTCTGGGTACGACGGAGATGTTGGCCATCTTGACATTGCCTTGGGAATCAACTTGTGGCTTCACCAATGGGTTCTGCTTGTACATGTAGTTGAAGGGGATGGAAAGATGGGTCCACTTAGGCGGTGCGATCAGTTCGGTATTTGGTTTTACCCCTTTACTCATGTCGAATTTAAACTTCTTTAGTTTCTCATCTAGCAGAATTAACCACAGGCCTGATAATCGATCCTGGGTCTTTAACATACATTTGAAAGGTAGAATGTCCTGTCTCAGTTTATGCATGAACTTGCTATCTGGACCAGTGGTCGAGGTCACGAAATCGGGCATATCTAATGATGTCAGGGTTGAAACAATACATGCAAGCTATTCGATGTGTCAGACTTACTTCGAAAGCGGTGGGTTTCATGAACAACCCCAACAGGTTGGATCTCATACCTGCCAACATTATCTCGTAAACTGCGAAGCAAATATCGAGTATCTCTGGATGTCAGTGACGGCTGCGTTTGGGTTTCTTCAGGGCCATCATGATAAGGTTCAGGAGCTCCTCTCTTGCGCCTTCGTCCGGTCCGCTTAGGAACAGTAATCTTTAAGACGATGTTATTTGTATTCACATTATGTGAAGAAGTCGGTTTACTATTCCAATCCCCTGGATGGAGATATAAACTTGCGACAGAGCTTGGGTTGCTACCTTGAACTAACTGTAAAATCTGAGTCGTGATATCTATACCATTTATAACGAAATGTATACCTTCTGCACCTTTGCTTCGCCTCCTAGCGACGCAATGCCTCTGTCAATATTTTTGATAATGTACGGATGCTCCACGTTAACGACAAGCTGGTCAGGCACTTTATACCATGGTGCGGAACGTGGTGAAGTCATTTTCGAAGACCATTGGCGAAATCCTAGCTATTGAAAAGAAGAATACGTCTAGAAAAGCGAAGAATTTAAAGTAATGCGTAGACTTCGCCAAAGGCGGCAAATGGCAACTCTATGTTTAAGTACGGCGGCCTGCAACGAGATAGACGCTGCCAAGAGTGGCAGGGCTGTAAGCTTGGCGTGGGAAAGGCCTGTTAACACACCAAGCGGTTAAGGGGCCAAGATATATGTAGGAAATAAACCAGACCTTCTTTTAGCATGCAACTCAAAAGCTGTTACTCCAGCAGTCTGTGCTGTAACGAGTGTTGGTGGGATTTGTTTCACGACAAACGCCCCGCAGCCTCTTCCCGCATTCGCTTGGCACCTCCATTCTAGCTTAGCCGCCAAATCGCATTGGACTTCAACCTCACCACCAGCTCGAACCTCACCGTCGCCAAGATCACACGCTCTTGACCAGATAACACAACTTGACACCGTCATCCTCACTGCCTCAGGGACGCTACCCAAAGAGCCGCATGATCTCGTGATCTTGGGGGTTTCAACAGAGGTAGGGGAGGGGCGTATTCAACATCAAACCTATCAACACTCCTGTACGGACCCATCTCTTACAGACATGTTCTAATGACGCATTACTCTTTCTTAGAGTAGTGGAGGAACAGACAAGTCTTTGAGTGGCCTGTCGTGAACTTGCACCGCCCGGAAGTCGTATAAGTAACGGTAGTTGTTTGATAAACAACAAGCGCGCTACCTACTGTTCCACTTTGGACACCATAACACAAAACGGACTCGGAGTATCTTTTCACCTAATGCCGATAGATATGAAGGGGTTCAGGCAAAGAGTAGTATGAGACCCTAATGAGCTTGCTTTCCATACTTCCATTGCCGCGCGCCTTTTGCCAGCTGCTGTGATCAAGACATCGCTAACGCAACCAGCATGAACAGCTCTCGCGAGCTAAAGACTCCAACAAAACCTCCAAAAACAAAAAGGACTCGGCTTCAGGTACAACATCGCCCTCCCAGAGTTCGACTTTAGCGCCTTCCGGCAACGCGCAGTCTCCTGGATCCTCAAATCATGGCACTCCAACTGGATCTACCACAGCTCTGAACGATCCGAGAAACAAACCATTGCCTCCTGGGGAGAATGGTCCGGCAGGGTCAGGCCTTGGCAGCTCCCATCATGCGTCCTCGCAAGGTGCACCCAACACATTGCCGTCTGGACAACCGTTCATACCCTCTCAGCTTGGGATTATGGGAGGAATGGGATCCCAAGGTAATGCTGGAGGGCCGGGTACACCTACAAGATCGGGTCATTCTCTCGCACCAAGTGTGGTCATAAGCCCCAGCAGCGCGCCGGTAGGTACCCCTCATTCGCGGCTAGTCGCAGGATTAACATCCTCGACATTCTCCCCCAAGCTCAGGGGCGATGCATTTTCATCATTGTTTAGAGACTCGCGCTAATACGAGGCATCAGCATATTCCACCTCCCGGCGCTGCCGAGACTATGCCCGGCGATTTAGCCCCACCCAGACATGGAACAAAGTCAATGGCGTTCGATCGGCTATCATCCACTCCGAAAGACGTGCCCGAGGGGATTAGAACGCCGAAGCGGCAACATTCGTCGAGGTTTGATATATCGGACCAGCGTCAGAGGGAACTGGAAAAGCTTCCTGGTTTTCACGAGGTACCTCCAAACAGACGACAAGAGCTCTTCATGCAAAAGATTGACCAGTGCAATATCATCTTCGATTTCAACGACTCTAGTGGGGACATGAAGTCGAAAGAGATAAAGCGATTAGCTCTCCACGAGTTGCTTGACTACGTGGCAAACAATCGACAGGTCATTACAGAGCCGATGTACCCAAGAGTTGTCGACATGTTCAGCAAGAACCTTTTCCGTCCCATACCACCACCAATGAACCCACAAGGGGAAGCGTTTGACCCTGAAGAGGACGAGCCGGTCCTCGAGGTTGCATGGCCTCATATTCAGGTTGTGTACGAATTTTTTCTTCGATTCATTGAAAGCCAAGACTTCAACACGAACATCGCAAAGGGCTTTATAGATCATCGATTTGTCCTTCAGGTAATTGGATCATACTACCTCCTTTCTATACTTTGCTAATTTCTTTCCAGCTCCTCGAACTCTTCGACTCGGAAGATCCTCGAGAGCGAGATTTTCTCAAGACCACTCTTCACCGGATATACGGCAAATTCCTGAACTTGCGTTCGTACATAAGGCGGTCGATAAATAATGTGTTCTTTCAATTCGTCTACGAGACAGAGCGGTTCAACGGCATCGCCGAACTCTTGGAGATTCTCGGGTCAATAATTAATGGCTTTGCACTTCCATTAAAGGAAGAACACAAACTGTTCCTCACAAGGGGTTTGATCCCCTTACACAAGGTGAAGAGTTTGAGCATGTACCATCCGCAACTGGCGTATTGCATTGTACAATTTCTGGAAAAAGATGCTGCTCTAACTGAAGAGGTAAGGACAGCGCTCTCTTTTGACTTGATCTGAGCTAATGTGCGATGCTAGGTTGTCCTTGGCCTGTTAAGGTACTGGCCGAAGGTCAACAGTACAAAGGAAGTTATGTTCCTTAATGAAGTCGAAGACATCTTCGAAGTCATGGATCCTGCGGAGTTTGCAAAAGTACAGGAGCCTTTGTTCAATCAACTGGCCAAATCAGTCGCAAGCCCTCATTTTCAGGTATGTCCAGGGGAATTTTCAACGCGGTAGGGCCTAACGCTCTACACATAGGTGGCAGAGCGAGCCCTATACTTTTGGAACAATGAGTACTTCTGCAACCTTATCAGCGACAACGTCGAAGTTATCCTACCTATCATGTTTGCTCCCCTTTACGAAAATTCAAAAGGGCATTGGAATAGGTTCGTCCGTATTATCTCATTACTCCAGATCAATGGACTGACTCATCAGAACTATTCACGGCATGGTCTACAACGCAATGAAACTGTTCATGGAGATCAATCCTCAACTCTTCGATCTCTGCTCCCACGACTACACAGAGCTACAAAATACTGCCGACGAAAGGCAACAAGCCCGGGCAAGAAAATGGGAGAGGCTTGCCGAGCAAGCTAAGGCAAGGAAGGACAGCCAGCAGGGGGCAATGCCATCATCGTACAATCCTAGAGGGCAGAAAATCAATACGCCGGTACGAATAGACGAGGTAGATCCGATGACACAGGACAGTCAGAGGAAGCTGGATGCCCTGAAGCTTCAGGATGAGAGTAGTATCGGAAGAGATCAGAGGAGACCAAGAGAGCTGGATAGGCAGAACTCGGTACGTCCTAGCTATGCCCATTTGGCATACGCGTTTTTGTGCACCTCACGGATACTAATGCTATTCCAGTTCCCCCATTCGTCAGAGGACCCGCGAGGAGCCTCCGGCCAACCCCGTCTCGAGCGAAACGGCTCCGGCGGCGGCGTGGGGACGCCTCCCGTGATGTCTCGCCAAAATTCAAACCCCAACGTCCCACGAGCAGGATGACAAAAGTACTATAACATTCGGGGACGAGGATTGGAGCTGTCAATAGGGTATCTTCTTTCTCCTTTTTTTTGCAAGGGAACGTTTTGCATCCGTGGGTCCAGAGTGTGCAGGTTACGGCAGGTATCTAGCACTGCCTTGTATCACAGCCCGTGACTCAAGCGGGCTTTTGTCTCTTTTCCCTTCGTTTACCATATGCCCCCTCCTAAACCGGGGCTGGGTGTTTAGACTTGCATCTTTAGGTAAAAGGAAATTGTGGATATACGAATCTTTCTGCTGCGCAAGATGAGCTGATGTGCTCTGAGACCTGCCTACAGTATTCGCTGTCAGCATTGCTTTTGCCGCTAGCGGTTCATGCCTAATTCCTGCTGCCTCGCCCGTTCCTTGTCAGAACACTAGTCCAACCTTTTCTTCACTCGGATTGCACGACTGTCTCATCTAACCAGCCATCCACCTCCATCTCAGTCGTTTGCGGAGTGGGGGATTTTCTGTATGCCAATTCCGCCATTCCTGGCTATCAAGCGTCACGATTATGACAAGTATTTTCACAACCATGCAGGCCGCACGGCTTTTCCATGCTGCTGCTGCTGCTGCTGCCACCACCGTTGACGAGGAAAACTGTGTTAATCATGCTGGCCTCGGCTACTAAGTAAAGTTCATTGGGGATCGTTGTTGTATTGTACATGGTTTGATTGGTTAGGCACCAACTCAGAAATTCTGGGCTGGCTACCGGTTATTTTATCATGGAGCGGTATCCTTACTTTGTGTTCCTTTTGTCGTTCTTTTCTGGGTTTTTTTTTTTTTTAATAAAAGCTGGGCTGCTTTGGGCTAGCGACACTTTTTCCAAGACCGCGGTTTGTAGTCTTCTAGTTTTAGTGGGCGATTGGGGAGTGGTGGCTCGGTGGTGGTGTTTGTGTAGGGAGGGGTATGGTACAAAGTGCTGGCCTATTGCTGGTGTTTGGGGGGATGTGTTTTGCGGTGGGGCTGTTTTTTTTGAATAGACGGTGTGTGAAACTCATTGCTTGTAACCTAGCAGATATTATCAATGGAAGCAAACGCAGCAATTCAGGCTACTACCGCAACCCCAGCATTGCCAAAGCCTTTCAGAGCACCTCCGAACCAAGGCCCCTCAAGCCCCCACACGGGTCAAATTCCCCATGCCCGCTGTCGACAAGCTCGGCGGCAAGTCCCCGGCCCTAGTCCCCCAAGTACTCTCCTGCGGCCCAAGATACAGCACCAACTCCTTCCCCTCTAAGAAAAAATTGTGATCAATCCAGTTCTTAGTGTACGGTTTCCCGTCCAAGGTAGCGTTTTGGATATAGATGTTGTTGTAAGCGGCATCGAAGTTGATGTTGCGGATTGTGGCTGTGTTTCCTGTTTGCCCGCTGGTGATGCTGACGCTTTCGAAATAGGGAGGGATGATTAGGTAGACGTTTTGGCCGGGGTTGGGGAAGAGGCCGAGCATGCTGAAGGCGATGAAACTGCCCATTGCACCTGGGAAAGGGGTTGGAGTTAGTGGTTCGGGGTTGGTATATGAGTGTGAGATGGGGACATGTGTATTTGGTTTTTTTCCATGATGTGTAACAATTCTCAAGATTTCTTTCAAATTAGTAGGGAAAACTTTATAACATGCTTACCTGAATCGTCATTGCCCGGCAAGCCCGAGGTATTCGTACTGAAGTATGTGGGAATATATGTATGAGAGCGGTAAGAGGAGAGGCCTGGGCGACCAGCATAGTGGTATTGGAAGACGGTCAGGAATGACGGTTCGTTGCCGATGTAATTGAGCCCAGACTCGTGGAGGTAATTTAGACGGGAGACGAAAGAAGTAGGCCCCCCCATTAGGGAGATGAGGGAAGCCATATCGCCAGGGACAAAACTGGAGGAGTGACATGGATTCAGTACTTGGCTAGCAGAGATATTGGGTAGGAATGTCCGGGGTAAAAGCGAAGAGAAAGTCCAGGGAAAGGCTACTTACAAGCTATATTCCCAGATACTCGACTCGAAAGTCTCTTGGCCTGTATTCTGTAGCGAACAAGCAACGTTCGGTTCATCAGGTAGGTTGCTGCATAATGCGGGATCCTGGAATCCAAAAGTCTGATTGAGGTATTTTGGCTGGAAGAATCCGGTATAACCTAAAGATGTTTGATTGGCTTTGAACAAGTTCTTCCAATTCTCAGATCGCTTTTGGTATTTCGACGCATCTGCAGTCTTACCCATACGCTGGGCCATCGCAGCGATATTAAAGTCGTTGTATGAGTACTCCAAGGTACGAGAAACGCTTCGGGTATAAGTGCCGAAGCCTAGGTAGTCGAAATCCTCGGCTGGAATATAGTTCAAGCTTTTCCAGCTCATCAGCCCGCCTCGTCCCTCGTTTGACCAATCCAGCGGCTCGTCTTCTGCGTCGTGCACAACAGCTTTATATGCAAGTTCCCAGTCGATATCTCCAGTAACATTCTTGGAATATGCATCTACAATGACATTGTCGGCATTTGAGCCTCCTTGAGTAAAGCCTTTACATAGGCTCATGCGGCAGTCTGGAAGATATCCTCCGTTCTTGTAGATATTCAGGAGACCTCGGATCATGCGAGACAGAGATGTAGGGTCTAATACAGTCAGAAAAGGGAGTTGAGATCGGAACGAGTCCCAGAGACTGTGATTGTTAGCCTAGAGGCTTCCTAGTGCTGCATTCTCTTCAACCGTGCTTACCAATAGAAGGAGTCGAAATAGGGCTCTGTACTCTGCCATAGCGGGTTTTCACCTGTATAGTCTTGTGGATTGATCATCCTAGATGGCTGTTAGTATGGAATGAAGCATACAATCTTCCGGTAGGAGACATACGTCCGGTAGATTCCACTCCAGAAAATGGTTTGGATATCGTCGCTAACACCAGGTCCTGGCGTCACCGTGATCGGGCTCAGCTTCTTTCGCCATGCATCCTCGGCGATCTTCTTGGTTCCCTCAAAATCCCAATTTGGAATCTCTTGTGCGGCGTTTTGACAGGCTTGATCGTTGCTAATAAAACTCACTCCAACCCGGGCGAGAACAGTGCCGTTAGTAGTGGGTGGCTGAAATCTCGTGAAGGCACCGCCTGGGAGTGGATAGCCATTGATTCCGCGGGTGATGAACAGTTCTTTCGGTTCAGTGCCAGCTCTGTCGTTCACAAATATACCACTATCCCGAACGGGCGCTCCTTGAAACTCTGTGCAGAAGTGTAACGAATACATTCCGGAACCAAAACTCGGAAGGAAAGTGGCATTTCCTGTCATCTTTCCACTATCGGCGTCTACAGATATAGATCCGTTTTGACGTGAATCGGAAAGGTCTGTCAAGTCCAAAAGAATTAGGGGGCTGAGAGGGCTACCATCGACCGGGTTAGCTGGGAATCGAAAACGAAACAAAGACGTGTGATTCGACACAGTCATGTCGACATTGATATTGCTCGCTAGCTCAATATTAAAGTAGCCAGGGCTAGCTTCCAGCGAGCCGTTTAACGTTGGTATGTCTCTCGTTTTCTTCGGAAAAAGACAACCGTCGATCTGGTCACCTTTACAACCGGCGTGAGGAAACAGAGCAAAGTTGCCAAGTGAGCCTGCCTATGTATGATGAGCAAGCACGCTCATTTAGTGTAGATAAACTGCGTTTAATCGAAAAGGCTAAACACTCACTCCGCCAGTTCCACTGTCGTGCATCTGCGAGAACCCGGTTACATTGCTGCCTGTTGGAAATAGTTTAGTACCGTTCCATGCAAATTTCAATCAGTATGATTACCGTCGGTTGCAAATCCGCCTGTTGGGATATTAGTGTGATAGATCATTTTCTCGACCATGCTTTACAAACCTGTATTTTCACCATTTACATCTGCCACAGCTTTTGCCATCCCTGTAGCATTGTCATGTTCGTTGTCCGATTCTTTGGTATCTTTCTACCATACCATAAGGCAGAGTTGCTCCACCAAAGACGTTCCCTAAGATGCATAAGACTTAGTAAATGCCTACATTGGCGTTCCGGAGTGTGAATGGAACTCGCTTACCGTAGTTGTTGGTTCCAATGAGCTGGTCAACATATTTGAAGACGTCGAAAGTACTGTTGGTTGCGTTATACGCAGCAGCCGCCGCTAGGGAGGTTGTGTACAGTGAGGAGAGGAAGAGCAAGCAAAGAATAAAGGTCACCATTGTAGCTAAAGCCTAGCTTGGTAGAACCAAAAGAAGAAACTTAGAGTCAAAAGCAACAGGACAGTGAGAATAAAGAAGGAAGACGGGGAGAGTTAATAAGAACCTTATAAACTTTTAACACTAGCAACAATGAAATGCCCTGCAGGAGTAAGTAGTGGGGAATTCATCATCTGGGCCATCTATCTTGATCACGGAGGAAATGAATGTACGGGGAGGTCGATAGTTTTTCGGTCATAAGATTTGCTCATGCAGTGTTCCGAAAGATAATCTCCCTCGATGTAGGGTATCTCATCGAGGTCAGGGATAGCAGAAACAACAGAGCTCATACATTATGCCCAATGCTTGGGAGTTGCGTCGCACCTAAGAATCTCAATACTCGAACCAAGTCGCCTGTCTTAGCGAAAATGCAGAGGTTGAAAAGTTGAACAGAACGGCACTGCAACGTCTTTGGACCCAATATTCAGCTATTATAATTTCAGTAGAAATACGCTACACGACTCTTTGATGCTGCCTGAAGATGATTCCGGTTTACAGTTGGGATTAAAACCGTTGGAAAGATGCGAATAGAAAAGGGGGGATGTTCATGCGTCCTAGGCAAATGACTCGAGCAATCACCAGTTCAGATGCGTCAGTTGCGACATGTACCAAAGCGCTGGAAGCACCAGTAATTTCGGATCATGACTTCTCTGATAGATAACGGTCCGTATGGTGAGCAGGAGCCTGTGTAACCTTCTTGATGGAGCAATATCCGCCCAAGGTTGCGTCGCAACGAAGATTGGAGTCTGTTTTGGGTTGGGGTGCCGTACCGTAATAAAAGGTAGCGTGTAATCTTCAACACCGGTAGCAGCAGTACGGAGTACTCCGTAGTTTCTAGTCCGTAGCGTGCGTATCACAGCAATACTCCAACGACACTACAAACTCAAAGGTCACGGACAAACCTCAAATCAAAACCTACTTGACAAAATATCAAGAAACGAAAGTCCGCAACTCAGTACCACTCTCGATCCCCCCTAGGCGATCTTTACCCCAAGCCAGCCCCTCAAGACTTTCCAATACCCCACTTCAGTATCCCTCACTTCCAGTCTGCAACTCTCTATTCGTGATTCCTCTCTAAAGATCTTTTTAAAGCTCAGTCACCATGTCTGAACGTAAAGTTCTAACAAAGTACTACCCGCCTGATTTCGATCCCTCCAAGATCGCCCGCACCCGTGGCCCCAAGGCCCCAGGCCCCAAAGTCCAAACGGTCCGCCTTATGGCCCCCTTCAGCATGAAGTGCATTACCTGTGGGGAATACATATACAAAGGCCGCAAATTCAACGCCCGCAAAGAAACCACCGATGAAAAATACTTTAGCATCGCCATATACCGCTTCTACATTCGGTGTACGAGATGCAGCGGTGAGATCACCTTCAAGACGGACCCGAAGAATATGGACTATGAGTGCGAGAAGGGTGCAAAACGAAATTTCGAGGTGTGGAGGGATAGTTCGAAGGAAGGAAAGGATAAAGAGAGCGAGGAGGAACGACTGGAAAGGTTGGAAAGGGAAGAGGAAGAGAGGGGGGCGATGGAAGAGTTGGAATTGAAAGTGGTGGATGCAAAGAGAGAGATGGAAATTGCGGATGCGTTGGATGAGATAAGGACGAGAAATGCGAGGAACGAGAGGTCTGCAAAGGAGGGGACTAGACCAGGCGAAAGTGAAGAAGATAGGCTTGTGAGGTTGGAGAGGGAAAGGGTAGAAAAGGAGATTGAGGAGCAAGCAAGAAGAGCGTTCGTGACGGAAACAGGAGAGAGGGTGAGGAGGATTGGGGAGGATGGTGTTGAAGGCGAAGGGCTGGAGAATGTTGGCATTGCATCGACAGGGCGGAACACGGTTGGGGAGATGCTGCCGCCGCCACCGACGTTCAAGCGTATACCAAAGAAGAAGCGGGATCTTTCGGCCGCGTTGGGGATCAAGAAAAAACCGGCTCTGGTGTGACGGATGTGCTGACAAGGAAATACATTTTGTATTACTCTGGGAACGAAAGCAGTGTGGTAAACTCACTGATCCATCTACTGCTCCAAAAGAAATCTTGCGGCGCTGGGCTGGGCAACAGTGGCGACGAACGCTGTTGCGAAGCTCCAAGTTTGGCGTTGCCGTGGGAGATGTACCGGCACTTGATCGGCGAACCTTGCACCTTATGAACGTTGTGCTGCATCATTCTTGAGACCCTATCCGGTTCTGATGGAAGACAAATAGACTAAGACGCTATGTTGAATGGAAGCGCCGTGGAGGAGGGTTTGGCCCCCCAAACAAGGGCTTGATTGAGTTTACGTGTTAGAGACTTGGCATAACACAGGTGCCGAAGCAAAGTCTTCTTACTGTATGTTCGCTGCTTGGCTTTCATTCCGGTCAGGAAGCTCTTATCGGTGTCTATGCCAACCCGGATTCACTCACGCTTAGATTCCTTAGCATTCGTCATGTTTTACCTAGCTCCTTTCAAATTTGGATGATTTTTCAACTGGTCCTGAGCCTCTTCCGCAGAATGTATCTTTGTCATGCATCATTTAACCCGATCCTTTTAAGTCAAAGCAGCGAGGCACGTTGATTTCACCCACTCCCAACGACGTCTCGTCTCAGGGTCAAAGAAGATACAATCACAATACTTTCGAAGCAGGGAGCAAGATCTAATACAAACAGAAAGGTTTTATTCGCTAATCAAGGAAGGTTGAAGCTTAACAGGTGTTTCGCTCGTCTTGGACACCAGTATCGGACTATTTATACTTCCCTTCTCATAATAATCCCTATCACAAGAACAAGATGCCGTCAGCCAAAAGACCCAACAACCAAAACAAGATTCACAAAATGAGTGTGGCCCCTCAAGCATCCTTCCTTTCCAAAACACGTGTATCAATCTCCCAGAGTGCTGGTCCCCTTCGCAACAATACCTGACCAGTAGACCGCACGGTAACCCGAAGGTCGATAGTACGTTAGCTAATGCTCGGGCCAAGCTAGGGTCCTACTCCGCGGCGTTGCGCTGGTAGCCAGAGCCACGTCCGGCTGGTGCCACGTCGCGGCGCTGATAACCGGAGCCGCGACCGTCTGGTGCCACTTCGCGGCGTTGATAGCCAGAACCACGTTTGTCTGGTTCAACTGCTCGGATTTGATCTTGGTAACCGGAGCCGCGACCGTCTGGTGCCACTTCGCGGCGTTGATAGCCAGAACCACGTCCGTCTGGTTCAACTGCTCGAATTTGATCCTGATAACCGGAGCCGCGTCCGTCTGGAGTTGGCACTTGTCGGGATTGAACCGTGTCAAGATGGCCTTGCACAACTGCAGCGGAACCTATCAGGGTAGAGACGATAGCAGTGGAGAACTTCATGGTGGTGGCTAGCTTGTAGAGTGAGTAAGCGGTACTGAATCTTAAGGATGAGTGTAATTGATATTGACAGCTAATAGCCTAAGTCTTATTGAAGATAAAATGTGAGCGAAGGGAAGAATCTATCTCTTTTATATATCGGAAACTCCTTGGGCCTAGCTGAGGTCTCTGGGAACGTTCTTTACGGCTAGGGTACAAAATGGTGACATAGTCTAGAGCCCTGGGCGATCGGATCTCCTAGCCGTGCTTTGTCGAGTGAGTCCCTGCCTATGTTCTTAGCGCCACCACATGTTGCCGCTGCTCTGGCCCACCAACGTTCTTTTGTGTCTGGGGAAGGGCCCTCTGATTGGACAGCGTACCTTTTTCAGTCCCATGATTCCATATCGACTTTCTAAACGCGATCTTTATTCTCCCCGATTCAACTCAATCTGACATGTACATGTAATGCTTCACCTCATCTTGCCAACGGAGAACTAGGATTCAGAAACAAGTCGTCAAATCAGATACGGCTCGACGAGCCTAGGACCTCGTATCGATCTCTTCCACGCGAACCTTATACCTCAAGTACTTGCATTGCCACCTTAAATCAAGAATTTCCATTGTAGCTATATACTATCGAATCACAGCAACTTCAGCCGACTAGATCAAATCGACATGTGTGTGCTACATATGTCAGCTATACGCAAACACCGAGATACAAGCACAAAAGCGAGAAGAGGCATTGGCGGACCTTTGGAAGAACAGATCCGAGTCAGCGAACTAAGGTACACTTAGCAGGGGCGATAGTGTATCGAGCAGTGATTTTTTGAGCACGGCAGCTTCCTAGCACAAGTATCGAAGGACTTCAAGGATCCAGTCATCGTCGCTGACCAAAGCGTGGAACACCTTAATAAGAGTATCAGATCACACACCTTCACCAAGTAATCAAATGGCATATTTCGACTACAACTGACAGAGCTTACGGAAGTCGATACAAGCTCTCTTCATCCGTTACTCTATGGATCTTGTGCTGTTAACGCTTTGGCTGGTGTTGTACAACATATGAGACCAGATTGCTTATAGTAGCGATGAGCAAATCTAGATCTTTCTTATTGTCTCGATCTGGACTTGAAGACTAAATTCTATTGGATAGTCACGGTCTTGTGAGGTCATTTGGAGGGCCAAAGCACTGGCGGCATACGTGTGACTGATACCAGCTGAAGTTAGTATCCTCTCTTTTCTTATTACGTGGTACGCATACTGTCCGAATCAAAAAATAGGCCCAAAGGACCACGGCAGGAGGTCGAGTAGATCAAGATCCCCGAACACTGCACGAGCATTTGTGGAGATATTCTCTTCTAGCTACTCGCCGATCTGGATCCCACCGGTAATGATACCTGGACTACTTTGCTATTTAGTCTCTCATTCGACCATATCCAACGAAGTCTAGAGCCGTTAATACCTTCATAGCTTCCTCCACAGATCTGCAGCCTGCCAGCAATCCAAGCCCGAGAGCTACGATCATACCGCCACCGGGGGGTTATAGCGCTTTCCGAGTGCTCAAAAAGTGCAATTACAGCGTCCATATAGGCCGAGTCTTATGATGGTGGTTCTCGGCTTCATTCCACGGAGCTTTAACCCCTTAGCGAGCCCTTGTTGCCCTGTATCCATCCTAAGTACTTGGAGTTTGAAGTAATATCCCATAGTCCACACTGAAGGATCGATATGTTGTAAAGGACCACTCTCGTCATATATCCCACGGTGCTCTTGAGAGTAGGGGTTCTGCACATACTTGACATGAGCCTCTAATTCAACCACCGAAGTTCCGACCGCCCCTTGAGCGGACACACGCCTTTGCGGCAAGACATCCTCTTCTCGTCCCCAAAAAGGAAAATTCCCTCCGGACTGTAATCCATTCCCCACTTTGTTCTCCACCTATACACCTCCCAACTCTACACGTTCCTCAGCGTATTAACCCCAATAAGCCATGACGTCGAGGCTGCCATCACGCCCGAACAAGGATCTCAGTCAGCCCTGAGTCATGATATGGAATCTCGGGGCAATGTCGCAATTCAACATCACCAGAAGGTCTAAGCTCTTGGGAGGAAATCAACAACGTATGATCGATAGGTGATGAGAACTTGTGTTTAGTCGGATGGTTAACCAAATCAAGTAAACCGTGCGGTGGCTTCGTGTCGATGGGATGATGTTTTCCACGACTGGATGTAGCTCATTACGACACAATCCCCCCCCGGGCTTTTGAAATCTCGATACCATTTCTCGATGAACCGCTGACGATGAAAAAGTACTAGATGAGTTGCGCGTGGGTTGGGTAGGGGTTGGGATGTTTTGGGAAAGGGGTTTGAGGAGGGTTAAGCCACATCATTGATAAAGAGACGACTTGAAGAAATAGATAGAGACTAAACGAGGGCTTCGTGAGGGAAAGATAAGAAAGAATGGCTCCTGCGAAGGCAGGAGAATCAATCCCGGGATATGGGCAAGATAGCATCCTCAGCATAAAAAACCAGTGACTAGTAGCAAGCTATAAAAAACCCAGGACTGACTTCATCACCAATCAAGACAAGCGCTTCAGCAGGGATAAGGGAGGAAGATGGAGGTTAGAATAGATATAGATATAGCGCTATGGCTGGTAGAACAGCTCTCCATGTATGAAGAAGGAGCAGGAGGTATGGCTACTGTGAGTGAGAGTGGTCAAATTGCAAGAAGCGAGAAAGGGGTGTTGAAGGCTTACATAGGTGTGTTATTTAAGGGGGATGGGGCAAGAAGAGAGGGGGAGAAAGGGGATGAGAGAGGGCGGTGGGCTAAACTGAATGGGGGGTTTGCATGTGGTGCTTCTTTTCGTCAGTTGCGGCCATAGGTATATATGAATAGTCCAATAATTGATTGACTTGCAGAATGGGTAAAGTATAGTCAACGTTTTATTATCGACTATAGATATGCTAATCATTAGCACGCCCTGAGTGTCGGACAACAAAGACAATGGGCAGCCTATCCAAGAGTCAGTATGGTAGACTGCCAGGGAGAGTCGTGGTGGCTCGAACATTTCCTGTCAAAAATATTCCGACGGACGGTGTCCTGAAGCGCAAGCTCTGATGGTGGGATCCTCAAAGGGGGTGAGTTAGAGCGCCTGTACCGTGCTCGTATTCCCTTTACCTAGCCATGGCTCGTTCCTGGGTCTGGCTCTAGAACTGAATGAAAACGCAGACAACCCAAACTCGAGTCTATAGTAGACCTTGCTTTTGCAAACTATCCCCAGATTAGCACGCCGTCCAATAACTGTCAATCAAAAGTGACTTACTCATAATAAACCTTCTCCGGCATAACATTCCCATCCGCATCCTCCATCTGCACCACATTCTCACCTCCCGTCTTCTCCCTCTTCTTATCCCGTTGGATCTTATCCCACAACTTCAACGCATCCTCAATCCCTGTAATTTCCCTGAACAGCGTCGTGTTCGTGATGCCCAAACATTTCAAGCCGTATATGTGCCGCGCTTCGTTGAAATGCTTGTCAAAGGCCCGCCGACCCATGTAGACAAAGTTACCGCAGATCTCACAAGGAAATTCGACTCCGAGGCCGTGAAGCTTGTAGAGCCAGTAGGGGATGGGTTTGCCGTCCCAGGCGAGCGGAAGTTTGAGCGGGTTGTAAATCTTCTCGTCGCCGTCCGAGTCGGACTCGTCGTCGCCGGGACGGGGGGCGACTTCGGTTGATTCGGCAAAGAAGGCGTCGAGCTCCATCTGTCTTTCTCGCTCCGTCATGCCTTGCTTCCGCTCCACGTTGACCCGTGTGTCGTTGCGTACAGTTTCCATTGTTGCAGCTAGCCTGTGGACTCGGTACTCGCGCTCTGCGATAGCACGCTCCTTTAACCGCAATACTGTTGATCCTCTGCTGTTCAGGTGGCCGTTTGCATCTCCGTTCGCCGATCCATTGGTTGCCGCGCCCACTTTACGTGCTTCGGCGGCTTTGATATGCTTCTTGCCACTGAGATGGCCTCGGTAGACATTGTCGTTGTTGAATTCCTTCTCACAGTCTGGACACCAGATCCCCTCGCCAGTTCCTTCGGTTGTTGGTGCGGCGGGACCTGATGGTTTTGCGTCTTTGCTCCAGCCTGGCACTGCATCGACTTCCCATACCCGCTCAAAGTCTTGGTCAAAGGAAGTAAAAAGACTGTCTAGATCCTCAAGTGGTCGTGTGCGCCGTAAGAAGCCCTCTAGGTACTCTGCTAGCCGTCCCACGTACTTGAAATACTGATCAGTTGTCTTGTCCGCTCGTTTTATCGGATTTGCGGGGGGTACAAAGGAGTCGAAGGTGTTCAAATATTGGAGGTATGATAACCTCTTTACACCCGGCAAATTTAGGTACTCTTCGTGCAAGGTCGTAAGATCCAAAAACCGGCCAAACGCTTCCTCACCGGTGAACATGTTGTCAACCTCCATGGTGGCCGATTCGCCCTCACCAGGCGCTTTGCGTTTGTAAGCTCTTTCTAGATTCTCAACCGGCTCATTGGGGTATCTCCTGTGGAAATCTTTAATCTCGTTCAACTGTTTATAGAACTCGTCAAAAGGGTCTCCAGTTGAGATGGATTGTATCTCGCGTGCACGCAGGCCTTCGGTGTCATTGTAGATATCTACAAGGCGTTTAGATTGCTCTTGTATGCGATTGAGGAAACCCGATATTTGGTGGTCGCGGTTTAATCGGTCACGAATCTAGATTATATGATCAGCTATGATACCCTCCCAAAATATATGGTAAGAGAGCTTAAATACATGTCTTGGATCTTCCGCCCCTCGATCGCTGATTCCTTGCTCTAATCTCTCAAGGTCCTCGTGAAGGAACCTCTGCTCTTCAAGAAGCATTGTCTTGGGGTAATGCGAGTATTACTGGTTGCGAGGGAAATACTGTGAGAAATCGTCTGTTAAATCGGGATTGTGGGTTTTATTTCGCCACTTGAATGGTGCCTGTTGCGAAGCTATGTGTGGTTGTATGGGAAGACTTCGAAAGTCGAGTTGATGTCGGCCGTGAATGGTTTGACCAATCAGAAGCTGCGCTTGAAATTCCGCTTTTGCAACTTCGACACTCCAAGCTTGAACATTTCCTCAAGCATCTACTCTCCGTCTTCGATTGCACCTGAAAATAATACAGAGAAGGGATTTATCAAACTGACCATCAAGATGGCGGACGGTATTGACAGGAAAGCTGAGGGTAGCTACAATCGTGCCTCTCCCCAATCAAAGCTAACAGGTTGTAGAGAAGATGGAGTTCTCTACATCGAAGGAGGTCACTGTGGCGCCCACGTTCGAAGCTATGCACTTAAAAGAGAATCTTCTGCGTGGTATCTATGCCTACGGATACGAGTCTCCTTCAGCGGTACAATCGCGAGCTATCGTCCAGATCTGCAAGGGTCGCGACACAATCGCCCAGGCACAATCCGGTACTGGAAAAACAGCTACGTTTTCGATTAGTATGCTGCAAGTTATCGACACTGCAGTAAGAGAGACGCAAGCTTTAGTGCTGTCCCCCACCCGAGAGTTAGCTACCCAGATCCAGTCTGTGGTCATGGCACTCGGCGATTATATGAACGTACAGTGCCACGCTTGTATTGGAGGTACTAACGTCGGAGAGGACATCCGGAAGCTGGACTACGGGCAACATATCGTCTCAGGGACGCCAGGGCGTGTTGCTGATATGATTCGTCGCCGCAACCTTCGGACTCGACACATTAAGATCTTGGTATTGGACGAGGCAGACGAGCTGCTCAATCGAGGATTCAGAGAGCAGATCTATGATGTATACCGCTATCTTCCTCCGGCCACTCAGGTTGTTGTCGTTTCTGCCACGCTACCTTATGATGTACTTGACATGACTACAAAGTTCATGACCGATCCTGTGCGTATCTTGGTGAAGCGTGATGAATTGACCCTCGAAGGTCTCAAACAGTACTTCATTGCTGTGGAGAAGGAGGAGTGGAAGTTCGATACTCTGTGCGATCTCTACGACACACTCACAATCACGCAAGCAGTCATTTTCTGCAATACCCGTAGAAAGGTCGACTGGTTGACGGATAAGATGCGAGAAGCTAACTTCACGGTATCGTCGATGCATGGCGAAATGCCTCAGAAAGAACGCGACAGCATTATGCAGGATTTTCGCCAAGGCAACTCGCGTGTTCTTATCTCCACGGATGTATGGGCTCGTGGGATCGATGTTCAGCAGGTTTCACTTGTTATCAACTACGATTTACCTAGCAATCGTGAGAATTATATCCACCGGATCGGTCGAAGCGGCCGATTTGGAAGGAAAGGTGTGGCGATCAACTTTGTCACAAGTGAGGATGTGCGCATTTTGCGTGATATTGAACGTAAGTCGAACTACATATGATATACCGTATGCCACGACTGACTGCTTTTAGTCTACTATTCTACACAGATTGATGAAATGCCGATGAATGGTATGTATCGAAGTCGACCATGATTTTCCAAACTGACAAAGCGTCCAGTCGCCGACTTGCTTTCATGAGTCTCAGTAGCGGAGAGGCAATTTGATATTACAACTAGGGGAAAGCTTCTCTCGGTTTAGCCCGTTGTAGCTTAGGAATTTCTAGAAGAAAAACTCGGCTTAAGTTTTCAGGAGCCTTGTTTTGGTGGAGGAAATGGGCGTTTATGCTATGGGTACGTAACAGCTTCGGAGTTTGAGATGCCAACCTACTAATTTGGGCAACATACAGCAAATTAGCTAGGAAGCAACCTGAATATTTTCTCGATTCGTAATTCTTCGACTTATACAAGACCTGAGGGAAAAGCAACGACCGACTTCTGAACAAGTTCTCTTTGCTAACCACTAGATAAAACTTTCACCATCAGTACTGCACCTTGAAACCCTTGGCCGAGTGCAACCTCTTGCAGTGGCAACCTCTTACATCTCCCAAAAATAAGGGCGCTTAGCACTCCAGATTTCCCAAAAGCACCCGATTGTCCTGCCATCTTTGGACCTCTCATCTTATCGTAATTATTCTTTTTCGACCTGTACATTCACCAATTTTCACCACTTCATTCACCAACTGCTTTGCCGACTTCACATCCGGTCGCCGACGCCGGCTAGTATAGTACACTTGACCTTCTTGCAACATTCAACTACTCCAACCCACTTCCATCAGGGAAGCATTATCCTGGGCCTGCAGCCTAAAGTTGTTGCTACTTCCTCCACTCAGACTACGTTGCTCAGCGACTTGAAGATTTCAAAGATAGGGCCGGCAGTCACCGACCGCTCACTTCCTCGCTGTCGTTGCTACTCGAGCCCACTAAGTTGCCCAGTCAGCCGCAGCCGACACCTCTTACTTCCGAACATCGCGCAAAACGCAACGAATTCTCCTCTCTACGTTAAGGGAAGTGTACGACTGACTTCCTCTTCACTTTATTCCACTAAATATATGCCATTTCATTCTCCAGTTGGAAGTATCGGTAATTGGCTATGGGCCATATTGATAACGAACCATTGACTCCCCAAAGGTCGACATCAACTTCTATCTTGTCGATTCCTACTGTGACGGGACCTGAACCTAAGCCTTCCGGCTCCGGACAAGATAGTCAAGAAAAGATGGAGACTAAACCTCGCTTCGATGGCATGTAGGTTTACCACTAGCCTACAACCATTATCCGTGTCAGCAGATTCGTATAGCTCACCTTGTTGCAGGCGCTTCGACTCTCAGATATTCGACCTCTACGTTGGGCCAGAAAAGCGTCACTTTGCAGTTCATCGAGCTGTTCTAAACCAAAGCCCTCAATTCAGATCCTTGTGCAACATTCAAGCATTGATTAAGAACGGTGGTGCTAAAGCTAGAACCACAATCTTAATAGAACGTGATGACCCCAGAGCAATAGGACACCTTCTGGAGTATCTCTACACGAACAAGTTCACCGTTCGAGGTGCAGAGCCCTTGGACGAAGCCAAGCAGCTCGCGGACCTTTACTTGCTAGCTAGTAACTACACACTCCCGGGGTTGCAGGAAGCTGTCATCACACAACTGGAGTCGAGCCACACATCCTCCAAAATCACAGCCATGCAATTCTTCAACATGGCGGAAGACCTTTACAGTGAAGAACCTCATGTTGCCATGCGGGAGTACTTCGCGAAGGTAGCACCTGGGCTTCTCCGGACCGTTGCCGAGGATGAGCTTCAGGAGCTGCTTAGGATGATCAGCGAGGGAGGAGACTTTGCCACAGATCTATTTGCAGCTCACCATCAAGCTTTTGGCCCAGGCCATCTGCCTGCAAGTCATCCTGAGAGTGAGACCCAGGATGGACCACTACCAAAGAGCGAAAAGACTGATGAGCCATCAGCTGGGCCTGTCGATATCAGGACTGCTTGGGATGATGCGCATGAGATACCTAGCTTTTGGCACGAAATGACCGCGGCTGATCAGCTGCTTGTAACAATGAGAGAAGAAGGCAAGACCTGGAATGAGATTGATCATGCTCAAATGGAGAAGCATGGAAAGAGTGGATCCATAAGCGAATGGGTAAGTCGATATGGGCGGATCTCGATCAATATGGCGCATATGCGTTTGAAGAAGGGCGATGTTGGTTCCCCAAAATAATTCCAAGGTATGATCTATGCTGATAAGAATCAATCAGGTGGACCGCCTCTTCGCTGCCAAAGAGCAGATCGAAACAAAGTTTCAGCTCGACAGGTGGTCTTCGATTGCAGATTTGATGGAGCAAAACGGGGCGGAGCGTTATCGACCCGACTTTCTCCGGAAGAAGTTCAAAGATCTCGAGCTTGCACTCAAAGCTAGGGAACAAGCAAAGGCCATTTCTATAAGTAGCACTCGCGACGACACGTATAGAGCTGTGGCCGGTAATGATAAAGACTCGACGAATGTAGTTGTGGATAGAGCCACCGTTGGACCTGCGAACGAGAACGGAACCGCAAATAGAGCTAGGAATCGCGCTGCAAGTGTGATTGTCATCGATGAGGTTGTGCCTGCCATCCAGATTGGAGCCGCGACCGGCACAGCAGGTGTAGGCTCAGCTCGTACCATGTCAACACGGCAAAATTCAGCAGCAAGCGGGACTGCTCACGGGCACGCGAGCAGACCTGCAATAGGAGCTACCCACAGCAGAGCCTTGGATAGAGCCCACAGCAGAATTCCCAAAGAGCCATCAGACAAATTAACCACTGGGGCTACATCCTACCCCGCGCCTAAAGAGGCGAAGAAACGCACCTTCACCGCTATGGAAGACTCAAACACCGGAGCTCCACCTCGCGGGAATGCAACAAGCACCAGAGCTCCAGTTGAGGTCAAAGCGGAAAAAGTGCGGAAGACAGCGAAGGGCGAGCCGGAAATTGCGGCCGGCCATAACGTTGGCAAGGCGAAAGGGGGGTACAACCAGAAGGTTATTGAGGCCAGGGGGGGTGGGTCGGGTCAGAGGGTCGCAGATCCAGAGATTGCGGATCCAGAGTACGTCGCGCCAAACGACGACGATTCTGATGATGACGATTCCATGAGCGAGAACGATTAGCTCTCGGTGCGGATGTTCATGCAATGGATGACATACTGCCAGTCGGTGTGGCCGGCCCTTCTCGCTTGCTTATCTGCCTGCTTTCCATTACGCTCCGAGCGTGGAGGTGAAGACTATGTTCCAAAATGATAATTTCGACGACCCAGATTTCTATTGCGCATGGGACAGAGAGCACGGTCGAGTTTCTCTCCAGGGCTGCATATTATCCATTTTTGCCATTTTTACAAATCCCCTCTCTCGATCTGCACCACACGCAATCCCCGAGATTTTCGACCTGCAATTCTCTGCACGCAGCCTTCCTTCTGCATCCCCCCGGGAAGACAAAAAAAATTGGAGCCTAACAGCGCGGGTCCGACTCCCTTTCAAAATATATTTTTAGCTTTCTCCCATCTTTTTCGCAAGTTGGGCATACTCTCTCGGTTCGTTTGAGCAGCTTTCGGCATCTTCCTTGACATGGCCCATACTTTGCTATTTGGTTAGCTTTGTACAATCAATTCCGGTATTGACATCTTCTTGAACCTTGAAGTTTGTCTGTACTTCAGAGGGATCCCTCAGTAGCGCACAAACATTTCCATAGAATAGATTTATTCAGTTCGTTAAGATACATATTGCGACGTTGTGAACGTCTCACAAAACACATTTTTGGGTATCTCCCAATGCACGCCACGATCCCCTTCCCGGCGCCAAAAATGCATTACCTTCATTGCGTTTCCTGAATCTACTCCTCGTCACTCATTACCATCCCGCTATCCTCCCCCACCCCCCTTCCCTCGCCCATTCCACCCAACCCCTCAACCCCATTTTCACCCCTCCCCCTCCTCCTCCTACCCCTCTTCCCCCACCCATCCTCCATCCTCCTCCTAACCAACGCATCCGCCTCCTCCTCAACATCCTCCGCAAAACTATTCCCCACCCCCACCCCCGCTCCGCCCGCCTGGCCCCCCCACCCCTGCTCACTCGCGTTCTCTTCTAGCGCTCGCGACAGCAGATCCGTAGCGACCGGGTCCTGCGGCCCTACAGCCAGCGCTTCGTGCAGCGCGCAGACGGCTTCCAAGCATCGGCCCATTTCCAGCAACACGAGGCCCTTTGCAGTGAAGATGCCGACGTCGCGACCGCCTTGGCGTAGCACCTCTTCGAATTCAGTGAGGGCGAGGGCCCAGTCGCGTTGGCGACGATATGCATGGCCGAGATTTGCGCGGGTCGAGACCCAGGCGCGCGGGTCGGAGTCGATTTCTTCTGCGATGGCGAGCGCGCGGTGGAAGAGGTGGATGGCTTGGGGGAGGTGGTCGAGGTGGTAGAAAACGACGGCGAGCTCGTTGAGGAGGAGGGGGTCGGTTTGGCAGAGCTGGAGCGCGGCGTTGAGGTATTCTTGCGCTAGGGTCATGTTGTTAAGCTGCAGGTTCTGCATTCCTAGGAAGAGTTGCGGAAGGTGTGTTCCCTGAAAGAGGCGAGCAGCGGTGCTGTAAGCCGAGATGGCCTGGTCGTGCTCGCCTTCTGCCGCGAATGTGTGCGCAAAGCCGATCCAGGCGGGGCCGAAATGCGGGTCCATCATCGAGGCTTTGGAGAAGAAGCGCCGGGCTTCGGCGATTTGGTGGATACTGAGGTAGTAAATGCCTACTGCGAGCCAAGTGGCAGGTTCATCAGGGTGAAGGTCGGCAAGACGGTGAGAAAGGAGGAAAAGGGTATTTGTCTGGTTAAGCTCATGTAGGCAAGCGAGGTGAAGGGGGTAGATTGCGAAATTATACTCGTCTGTATCGAGGATGGAGGTTGTAATGGCAAGGGTTTGTTTGAAGCGGCACTGTGTGAACAGGAGTTCCGCTTTCGAGAGTAGGAGGTCTGGATTGGAGGCGAGATTGTAGTGAGTGGAGAGGGTTTCGGTAGCGTGATTGAACTCGGTGGGGTTTTTGTATTTAGAGAGGCGGGTGGTGTAGAGCATCTTTGCAAATTGGGCGGCTTCCTGGGATGTGTTTGGGCCGGACGATGGGGACATGGAGTCGAAATCGAGAGATTCGAGGAAGGTCCATTCTTCATCAGGAGACATGAGGGAGTTCTTCATCAGTTGATCGAAAGCTTCGAAGCATTGAACATCAATCCGGACGGCGTCTTTGTAGCATTCTTTTGCTCGGTCGAAGGCATTTTGCTTAGCGTAGCATATCCCCCGAAGGTAGCACATGGCAGCTTCATGTTTTATATCCGAAAGGCTCTCTCTCTCCCTCTCTTCGCTCACATCTATCCGGTCGGGTCTGTCATTGGCCTTGCCATGCTTCTGTGCACCGTTTCGTAGATTTCCACTAGTATGCAGTAGCTTCCGCCTTGCTTTACTTGTTGTGGCAAGAAGATGTGTCGGGTTCTTGTCCCCTAACATATTGAGGGCCTCATCGAACTTGGACTGTTTGATCTGACAGTGGGCGGCTAAGTATTTGCATGCTGGGCTGTGATCGATGAGGTTATGCTTCACGAGGAAGCTTTGAGCCCTTGTGTAATTGCCCGTGGAAAAATGAACCTGGGCAAGCCAAAAAGCGTCATTGGCATCGCCTAGTAAGCATCAGCATGTTGTTTGGGAGTTGTCTTAATAGGCTTATTAGAAGTATACCCGTAAGAGCAAGTAGCTTGTCTCCGATGTATATAGCCGATTCATATTGATGCTTGTGCATGGCATCCTGCCTCCAGTCCTTCAGTAATTTTTCCATAGTCATCTTGGGGATTCAGCATTCTTCCTCGAACAGTGATAGCAGTAAGGTAGAGTCGGCTTTTTGTTTGACGGCTATCAATCGGCAGTCGCGTACCTCGCGTAGGTACCTGACCACACTTCCTTACTCGGTTACGCAATCATGTGACTTTGTAAACTGCCCAAGCGCTTAACACGGGACACTACAAGAATCAAGATTGAATTTCGACGTAGGCTTTTCATAGGTGCAGCTGATATGATATGCACGCCGTTCATATCGACGGGGTCGTTACAGAAGCTACGGAGGAGTACTTGTCCATTTTCTAGGCATTGATCTATGGTGGTAGAATCTATAGGCTCGATGCTTGTTTGTTGGATCGTGAAAACTTGCCACAAATTCATTGATTGACCCACCACCTGCTTCATCATTAAGATCATCAACCCATGTGCTGGAAGGGCCCGCCGATAACCCCGCTCGTTATGTGCTGTCCGGACTGGATTTCTTGAGCCTGAGACTTCAGCTCATCGACGTCCCAATTCGCCCAGACCATAAACTGTGCGGGAAGCTGGACTATTGAACGGTAATATAAGCATTTCGTTGCTGGAGACGCTTGAGATGAAAGAGAAGATTGGCTAGTAAACATCAGAACAACCTTCATCTATTGGCAAGGCCTCAGCCTTCGCCCCACTCTTGCGAAATAGAGACGTCTCAACCATACCCGGGTGCACACTCGCAACGAACACATTCGGGTTCTCCGCCGCCAGGAGCTCCAGGAACTTTACCTGCGCTAGCTTCGAGCCGATGTATGCCGAGAGTCCGGGCAACATTGCTGGCGGGAGACCGCTAGTGCCAGTGGTCATTCCGAGGATCGCGGCCTGCGATGGATTTCCGGTCGGGAGTAAAACCTTTGCTGCAGCCATTGTGCCCTTTATATTGGTCTGATGGGGTGATAGAGCTTAGTGAAGTCGTTGCGGCGTGGGTCTGGATAGAACCTACTTCAAAGCTTTGCCACCAATCCTCCACAGGCGATTCGGCGACCGAGGCGGGGCTCGACACGAACGCAGCACTGAGAATCAGGATATCCCAGGCCCCCGCCTGAGCAGCAACGTCCATGAGCGCCTTCTTGTCGGTGACGCTAACGGCATGGATGGAGCAGCTCGTGGAGTTTGGCACTAGGGCGCTTTTTGTTTTTAAGAGATTGGCTTCGTTGCGGCCGAGGAGGACGATCTTGCTTGCGCCCGCGTCGGAGAAGGCGGATGCGGTTTCGCGGCCGATGCCACTGCCCTTTCGGCTGTGTTAGTGGGCGTGTTCTTGTCATGTTGGCTGACCTTGCAGCGAAGAAGAGCCCTACCGCGCCCGCTATCACCACAGCCTTGCCAGCAACGCTCAGCTCGGGGCGAGAGGGCGAGAATGACGGATACGTGTCGTTGTGCCAGGTTGGTGTTGCGGATGGGAAAGGTGGCTTCACGACGAGCTGTTGCTTTACTTCTTGGATTCTGACAAACTGACGAATGGGGCACAGACCGCTCTTGGGTCGGTAAGGCACCGTCCTGAAATGCATCTCACTGCGGGCTAATTTGCATTTGGTTACTTGGTTAAAAAAAAGTTCCAAGGTTGCTTCCAATCAACTTGCATAGAGTTGATCCTGCATCTTTTGAGCCCATACAGGTAGAGAGTATACCGTAGCCAATAGAGTGCTATCAACCAAGCGGCCTTTGGCGGGCTATTGAATGCGGTGAGTGATGCAAGCCATGTTTGATGCTCAATCCTGCCTTACTATACGTAGGTAGCGAAGCTCGTTTGTAGTGAAGGATTCAAGGTTGCAACCGTGCCGTCCCATGGCCATTGTGGATGGCGGGCATTGTGCAGCCTCGTCTTTGTTCTGCTTTGGACAAGGCTTCCATTACAGAGCAATAATCAAGCTGCTGTATAGTACAGATTATTCGAATTAAGGTTGCACCTTTGAAGAGAACGAAAGATGGCTCGTCGACTTCACCAAGTCTGTCGAGTCCTACTTTGTGCGACGTTGGCTTTCGCCGCACTGAAAGATCCTCACACACTGTCTCCTCGCCAGCGACTATTACAGAGATTGGAGAACAAATCGAAATGCCGCTGTTTTCCTGTGGATGACTGTTGGCCAACTGAACACGAATCGAACGTATTCAATCAAACTTTGGAGGGAAAGCTCATCGCAATGAAGCCGATTGCTAGTGTTTGCCATCTGGATCCATTCGCAGCCTATGCCGCTTAGAAGTGCACAGATTTACAATCTATGTGGGATTTCCCACAGACGCATTTCCGAACCTCTTCTTCCATCATGGCCCCATTCTTCGCAAACGAAAGCTGTGACCCGTTTCTTCCGAAAAGCGCGGAATGTGTCATTGGTTCTTATATTCAATGCGCCGTGAACGCTGGCGGGGCCTCTGATTATCAAAATGTTTCCCAATTGTTAGCTTTCAAGCGGGAAAAGCTAATTGACATGTCTAAGTTTGACTTTTACAGATGCAGGTTTCTGAGGTGGATGGTTCGGTTGGTTAGTGTAACAGTCCACTTTCTCTACATGCTGACTTCTTGGCTGGAAGATGGCATCCCAGGGAGAGAAAATTTTCTGTAAAATACCTTGTGAAAGATTGGAGAAAGGTCCAGCAATCTAGGTGGGCATAGACAATGCAATACCAGCATGGTTTCTCGGCACTATATTGCGTCTTAGCTAATCGTCAACACTGTGGACAGACCCCTTTGCTCTTATTGCTGCGTTGGAAATCATATGGCCAAGGAATGGACCGGACAGCCAGGCTGTTATGTTAGGCTTGCTGTAAAGTTTTGTGGAGCAAGGAAAAGTAGATGTCCTCTCCGGTTAAACGAAAAAGAGACAATCCTCAGAACTGAAACGTCTAATAATGAGATGGTCCGCTGCACAGTCAAATCTTTACAGGAAGATAAGGAGACTTGTTTTGGTTGAGACGGATTCAGGCGATTTAACTTGATGAACGCGGTAGAAGTATAAGGACAGGGTGAGCCTTGCCCTGGTTGGAGGACACCGGAAAGAGGAAGCAGGGCTTGAAGGTACTTGACGGTTGGGAAGACGCGTTGAGGTGAGCATTCGCCTGAGGCGTTGGATGCTGGGCATAGCCACCAATCTAGACAATCCATTGCCTATAATTCCTCAAACCTAAGGCAGAACAACGAGCATGAGGAAGCACAGCATTTGCATAAATGTAGAATCTCAGCCATAGAGAGCAGCATAGTGATGCATGGAGATCGTGCTCAAACATCCTGCACCCCAGATCCCATATTCTCTCATCTGAAGGTCATCGAAGCCACAAGAATGACAGGGAAGTGTAGGACGCAATGGCTAAAGGAAACTGTAGCTGTGTAGATCTGTGAATAGATGCCTGAGGCAGACAAGCGAAAGGCTCGGACATGGTGAAATATGCTCTCGACTCGAACTTTGATTGAAACATACACGGGAACTGCAGGATCGTAGATTGGAACATCTAAAGCTTCAAACCGTGTTTCTATATCTTCACATTGAATGTTGAGCGAAGGCGATGTGTGGTCCTAAAGCAGTTGCAGAGCGGCTCAAGCCGGGAAGGCAAAACGCGAACTCGGCGCGTAGGCTATTCTAGTGGTGTTGCCCCTGGATCCCCACCAGAGCAAAATGTTAAAGTTCTATCCAATCATCCACTCCCTTTAATACTTGCCTAGATTGCAACCAAGACTCCAAACTTGTCCTCAACCATTGGCACAGCAATTATCATCGTCATCCAGCATAAATCAAACCTCAGAGCTAAGGCAACATAGCCAATCCTCCCAAGGACGCCTGCACCAGACTGGAAAAGCCCCGCCAACTCACGCTTCAACGCGCTCTGCCAAGTACGGCTACGCACTTGCAGTAGTGCTAAATCACGCTCAGGTACTTCCGGTATACGTGTAGCGTGTCCCCCTCACCCACGCTCTACGTCTTGCTGCGCCTGTGAAACTGGGCAAGGGGTCGTCGGAGCAATAACATACAACTGTCTCCTCGTTTTCTTCCTCGCTCCTCAGGCATTGCTTCCATCTATCGTTCGCCTTTGTTATTGTTGTGATTGACTGTCACTGCTATCTTCAATTCGACAAAGACTTGTGCACTTATTCCCTCCTGGTTTGTTGTTCAGAATATCAACATTCTACGAGTATCATCGAGGACCGAAATACCCTCCACGCTCCATACGGCATTCCTCGAACAACAACATACGCTACTCCTTAATTAACCTCAATCATTCGAAATGGCAGCGACCCAAATGTCTCCAGCAAGACAGCCTTTCGCATCTTTGAATGGCGCGAGGCTCCGTAATTTGGGAAACGTTAAGAACAAACAGAATGGTATGATAGCTTGTCCACCCAACAATCTGACCCTTGCCTAGAATTCAATTCAACTTATTAGATATGGATAACGTACAACGATCTGATTTATGCTTACATTACAATTAGCTGTTTCCGCTACACCATCCTCTCTCAAGCGAAACGCTCCACAAGAATTCGATGATCACGATTCTGAGAACATCGACCCTTCCATCTTCCTGTCATCTTATAAGAAGTCCAAGAATAACGACATCGACCTCGTAAAGCCGAATAAGGCATCGCACTTTGTTCTTACAAACACTCTCTCTACCCCAAGCGCGATCAATCGGCCCATAATTACCCCAGCTAAGCTCCTGAAGCGTAAGGCAGAGATTCCATCAACACCAGTTATTCCAGATAGAGCAGCAAAGAGCCGACGCGTCGGACCCTCCTCGGCACCGACCGTTACGGGTAGATCACCCAAGAGCAAACGCATCGGTATCTTGTCACGTCGTCGTGTGTCTTCGAGCCCTTTTACCCGCGTTGATCCTCCGGCCTTTTCGAAAGGCGGTTCTCACGGTGGTGTGCCGTTCTCACTCGATGCTGCTTTGTCCGGCACTGTTTCGTCTTACAAGCCGGTTCAGCCTGTGGACGTACCCACCTTGGAGGAGTCAATCCCTAAAACATGGATATTCGACATTCATGAAGACACAGCAGGAGAGGAGGCATCAAACCTGATGAACCATTACACTCTCACTCTTGACATCTCTTCGGATGACGAGAGCCGCGCTGCCGCCAAAGACGATAGAGGCAAAGAGAACATTCCTCCCGTTGACGGCCTTGTATACTCTTCTGCCGCTGTTACTACATTGCGGGCCGATATGATGACCGATGAGCCTCGTTCTCCTCTCGGCACCCTCGACGCCAAGGACTTTTATGCTGAAGGCTGCGATGCATCCTCTTACATTATCGTCCCTGCCGAGAAAGACGTTAACCAGGTCAAGGATAAAGTCATTACTGCCACGGAACCCAACGAGGTCTCCTCCATGATTGAACCCACTATCAATACTGGGGTTGAGCACGCGGATGGCTGGAGAGAGTTCTTGGCTCAAGTTGAACAGTCCAAGTGTGACTCCAAGAGTGCTTCCAACACGTCAACTGATATTCAGAGCCCATCGGCCTTTCAGCCGGAGATCGAGATCTGGGAAAGCGAAAGCGCAAAGGGTGACAATGACATCACTGCTCAGGAACTTTCTCGAACAAACTCACCACTTGATGCCCTCCAGCCTGTAACGGACCTTCTCGAGATCGTGGATGACGCCTGCCTTGCCAAGTTGGCTTGAACTTGATTTATGTCAGAATTACATGTCATACCTTCGACTCGGGGCGCTGGACGTTACCACAAATCATTCATTACTTTCTCGAGTGACCTTACATCATGGTCTTCGTTCCAATTTATATTCCCACTTCCATAATAAGGATCACTTCTACGCTATCGTCAATTTCTTGACCCTTGCTTGGCCTAAGACTCCACTTTATCAACTCCCAATATACCGTTAGACGCTAATCGTACCCTGGACAAATATCGATTAGCCGCCGTCATCTCCGTGTATAAACTTCTCTCGCTACCTGTTCTGCCTCAATCGTTTCTCGATGCTCCTTGTGTTGACTGACTACGGTGTATGTCCACAAGTTGAGTTCGAAATGTGTTGAGTGCGGCGTTTGCAACATGAGACTAACTCGTTCTACGGGTGGAGCTCCTTCTGCTTTAAGGCCATACGTATGCTTGCGACCCGAGCTGTTTCGGCGGCATGAAAGCAAGCAATGAGAAGAGCAACTTTTTGGGGACTGCTGATCGAAGGGTTATTAGGACATTCCTTTGAATTTGATGATGGACTGGAATCCTAGGGGTGGGGGCTGTATGAATCTTGTTAGGAGGAGACAGCTTGTCGAGAGGATTTGCTGTGGGGCTGTCAAAGCGGCAACACATTAGGTGCAATGGCGCATCTCTGTAATGGTGGCGTTGGACTCTTTTCTGAGGGCTCTGCGCTGGGGATTTTCGACCTGTTTGTTATCGGTAATAGTGAGGATGTTTGGCGGCTCTGGCGCCCGGTTGAGTGCATTGGGAGTCTTAGTGCTTGCGAATTCCAATCAAATTTGACTGTTTGAACCAATTTGTCTGCAAATATAACCCAGTCAATGACTGCCTGACTGCTTGCTTTGTCTAATTCAGCCAAACACCTGAGAGACATGTGGTACATATAATTGCTTGCTGTTTGCTTGTATAAGTCGTACGCAAGTGATTTACGCTAGCCGGAAGCATGTGATCACGCGCATTACGCTACGGAGAACCACAAACAAAGACGGGATTCGCGTGAAGTACTTCATCCCTTCACCTTCACCATTTCTTCATAAAGACAACAGTGTTACTCGCCTCTTATGTAGGTGTCGCTCAGGAGTGACGTACTTTAGTATGGCTTATATGTATATATACCGTGTGCTTTGGAATTCCTTGCATTTCCTGTTCAGCTCGATAGACTCTCTGAACGCTTTTGAAGTACCGCACGTCTTTGCGCTTTCGTAATGCCTCTCAAGTTTTATGACTTATGCACGTTGTTATCGGACATAGAATCATACTGTGCGCATGTTCCACCCTTGTTTCCCGTTGCTCTTCAGCAGAAGATTCGGGACAGGACACGGCAATGGTTCCGAGGCCATAAGGTCACCATTGATTCACCTGGGGTTGATCCGGTAGCACTTCTTTCTGCTTTGTTCCCAGAGAAAAGGACCGACCGTGTTTATAGCCTCAAGGCGCAATCGCTATCCAGGAGATTGAGAGGCTGCCTGTGTCTTGGCAATGGCAGATGGCAGCTTTTAGACCAATGGAAGACGCCGGGCCACGGGGACCTTGGAGATTGTGTAGAACGGGCGCTCAAGCAGTCCGAGTTCCCTAAGCAAATACCTGAGAATGAGGTCACTCTGGACCAGGTAGATGCCGCATTGGCCAAACTAGCCGCAAGGAACCGCTTCTCTGGGCCTGATGTCCGGGAAAGTAAAGAAAACGACGAACCAAAAGATGTCGACAGGATCTTGGAGCGAATCTACAGAAGACTACAATCCAGAGAAGCCAAATGGTTTACAAGGATATTAGTCAAGGACCTTGGATCCCTGGAATTACCTCTGCCAATGGTTCTGGCATGCCTTCATCCCGATCTTCCGCAGTACATCAAGGTTTACGATAGCTTTGAGGGGGCGATTAGTATGCTACGGGGTCGTGGTGTACCCAGCCTTCTTCGAGAAGGTCATAATGACAGGATCCCTCAGCACACAAATACAACTGGCATTCTTACTCCGAAGGTCGGGGTTAAACTAGGCAGAATAAAGTATATTGTGGGACGCAGTGTCAAGCATGCGGTGAAAATGATAGGGCGCCAGAAGATGAGCGTCGAGAGGAAGTACGATGGCGAGTATTGCCAAGTACACATTGATCTCTCAGCTGGAGAAAACTGGATCAAAATTTTCTCTAAAAGCGGTAAAGATTCCACCGCTGATCGTGCTGGGTTACATCATTCAATTAGGGATTCTCTTCGCATTGGCCGTCAGGATTGCGGCTTTTCTGGAAAGTGCATTTTGGAAGGAGAGTTGGTCGTTTGGAGCGACCGCAAGAGGGATATACTGGACTTTTGTAAGATACGAAAGCACGTCTCTCGGTCAGGAACTTTTTTGGGTACTACTTTTGATTCACAGTAAGTCTTACCCACTCTTTGCTGGGTCCGAACGTATAATTGACTCGTCTTAGGCCTCATGATTTCGAGCATTTGATGATCATGTTTTATGATGTTATGCTTGTTGACAACGACCCTATCATTAACCAATCACATACACGCAGAAGGCGTCTCCTAAAGAAATTAATAACTCCTATACCAGGGCGTGCAGGGTTGGCTGTACGAGATATAATAGACTTTTCTTCTTCAAACGGTCCAAGCCAGCTGCAACAAGCACTTGCTCGCACCTTTGCAATGCGCTGGGAAGGGCTTGTCTTAAAGCCCTGTGACGAACCTTATTTCAGCGCCAGAAAGCCGTCACCTGGGCAATATCCAAGTTGTTGGATCAAAATGAAAAAGGATTATATCAAGGGTCTGGGAGATACAGCTGATTTCGCAGTTGTGGGCGCTGGCTACGATGTCAACGAGGCAAAGAAGTTCTGTGGCCTCAACCCAAACTGGACGCATTTTCACATTGGATGTCTTAATAATAAGGACGAGGTAATGCAGCATAATGCTAAGCCCAAGTTTGCTGTTATTGATTCTCTCAACCTCTGTATTAAGCCGGAGGATATAAAGACCCTCAATCAACTAGGTCAGTTCAGAGCTGTGGACATAGGGTCCCGGAGCGAAGCAGCGGCATATGGCATGATCCTCGAGCAGGGCGTTCTCGACATGTCAGTAACTTTCAAAGAGCCCTTTGTTTTTGAGGTCATGGGTGCGGGCTTTGACAAACAGCCAAATCGAACAACTTTCTCGTTGCGATTCCCACGAGTCTTGAAGATTCACTGGGATAGGGACTGGAAGGAGGCCGTGACCATTGAGGAACTACAGGAGCTGGCCAGCGTCGCCAAATTGGTACCATCTGACGATCTCACTAAGGACGTTGAGCAGTGGATCGAGCAGCTGAAGAAAGTTGATAGGGGTGTCAAGGGAGTCATGGCACCATGGGAGAACTCTCAGGAAGACGAAAAAGAAAATGAAGAAGTTCGTATCGCCCAGACTGCAAGAAATGCTCGTCGTGGTCGCAGCAAGTCTGGAGCTCCAACTATGATCCGCATGGACACCAGAGAGATGAGCCAGTCGGAGTATCGAGTAGAGGATGGTAGTGTCTTGCGAAGGCCTACATGAAGGCAATCGCAAAGTAGCGTGGCCACCGAAAGCACTCTGCCTACACCGCCTGCTTCATCACCATTTCGAGCAGCTCTGAATAGCGTTGCCGGAAAGCATTTCTCAGCCAGTCTTACCACCGAGCCTAGCCAGGATCCCCGGAAGCGAAAGATTGACGAGACGGCGGGCGGAGAGGTGACCTCTAGCGATGAAGCAACGCAGTTTAAAAGGGCGAGGCGGTTCTTCAAAGCTCAGACCAAGCTCAGCGATCAACCCTCTACCATTGGTTGTACAATCGCACCAGTACAAGCCCTTCAAAATCTCACTAACTCTGCTCGACCACGAAATACACCTTTGATCAAGCCAGCCAGGAGGAGAAGCGGACGATCATCAACCCCTGAATCATTCCTTGTGCGCAAAATTCCAATAGGTGCTTCAGAAGCAGCATACCTGCACCCAAGACAAATATTTCAACCCTCTTCGCCTGGTCGGGAGACTACAGCTTCGGAGTACACTAGCCAAGGGACATCGCAGTTGACTATGACGCCTGCAGCCGGTGCTAGACCGCCTTGTTCACCTATAAAAGAGGCCACCCCAACGCCTATTTCCAACGATCCACAGTCACCTAAGATCTGCTTGAGTATTCCTCCTATTTGTCAGGGATCCGACTTGCCCATGTCAGAAACCATGCCAACGCCTACTTCCAGCAACCCCGAGACACCCATGGACATCCCCATCCCCGACCTCAAACACTCCCAAATCTACCTAAGCCCCTGCATCGCCAAAACCCCCTACATCAATCACAATCTCATGCTGGATCTCGGCATCGCCAGCCTGCCCTACCTCTCGGAACACTTCCCCTCTTCTCCAACCCTCCCCGCCACACCCGTCCCCACGGCTCCCTCACTGCCCACCGCCTCCAACACCCCCATCCTCATCCTCGTCGAATCTAGACGCAAAGAAGCCACCCTCAACGTCTTCAAAGCCCTGTCCCTGGACGCCCCACGCTGGCCCCCGGATCGGAGCGTGGATATCTGGGATTGGAGATTGCTTGAGCTTCTTCGGTACGGGAGGGCGGAGGTGCTTCTTGGAGGGGAGAAGGGGGATGTGGAGGGGGGGGTAATTGGAGATGAGGTGGGGGAGTGTTTTTTGGGCAGTATGAGGTGGGATGGTGAGGCTGGGGAGATCGAGGTGAGGTGGCGGGATGGGGGCGTTTCGAGGGGGGGGTTGCCGACAGAGGAGGGGGTGTGAGGGTGAAACAGCTGTGTGGGGAGGAAATAGAGAGAGAGGGAGGACCGTTGTTAGTCTTACTATCATACTCTTATCTTACCAGATCATAACACATTCTTAGACTTCAAGATACCATCTTCAGAAACCGCATTATTAACTATCAGCTTTAGCTAATAACAATTCCGTTTTTTAACAGTGTCTAATATATAATCCAAGTGAGAAAAAATTTACACAGTAAGTTATTCATCAACACGACGAACGCGCCGACGGGGGAGGGGGGGCCGTAGAACGAAAAGAATCAGAGGACGGTAACGGTGGTTTAGGGAAAGCGGGAGTTAGAAGCCGAGACCATATGTAGAACGAGTAGGCCAGCCCCAGGTACGAGGGAATTCGCATAGAGATCGATTGGGAATGAAATTTCTTCTCATACCCGACTTTGTTGAAGGGGCGGCTGTGGTCTTGGGGTTCTGGGGGTTTTGGTTGCGGGAGGTATCGTGCTGAGAAGGGGAGGGGAGGGAAAGGGGGAGGAAAGGAGGAAGGGGAAGGAGAAGGGGGGGCAAGGTGATCATAGATGTCTTGATGGAAATGGACTTTGGGTGATGCAGTAAGATAGGCTGGGCGCTCGCGGTTGCATGCTAGAAATCCAACTTTCAATGTCAACCCCGACGACATTCAATCGACCCCAACTACAGATCCCCGGGCGGTCTTGTAATCTTTGTTAAATGATTCCCGTTCAGCGTTTTCATCACCTTCCCCAGCCCCTCGTGGCTATAATCCTTGTCATTCCACATATCCTTGTGATATTTAACCTTGCCTTGCTCATCGAGCGTCAAAGTCACTAGGCTATTCACCGGCTTTGTGAAATGCACGAGCCGCGGTGTGTATTCTTGTTTCATTTTGAAGACGATTTGGTTTGGGTTGGCGGTGGTGTTGGAGATGATTTCGGTGGCGAGGGTGCGGGAGGTGGACATTACTTTGGGGATGCCTGGGATAGTTAGGATGGTTAATTGGGGGTCTTTGGAGCTTGAGGGGCCAAGGGCTTTTTCATGTGCGCGGAGATGGTGGGAGATTGGGAATGTTGGAGCTCACCATACCACTGCCCGGCAATCTTGTACCGCGTATCGCAGTAGCTCCATGGGTCGTCGTACATGCTCTCTGCCGCATAGACTTGCATGTCCTCCTCGCTCGCACTCCCGCTGTACAAATCCGTGATCGCCTTTACGATCTTCTCGCGCTCCGGCGGGAGCTTTATTGAGCGCTCGGGATGCGGTTCATAGTCGACGCCGGTGGAGGAGTTTTGCGAGGGGTCCGGGTTGGCGGTCAGGGCTTGGGGGTCAGGGCGGGGCTCGTAGTTGTTTTGGAGCTGTTCGGCGCGGGAGGACATGGTGGGATTTGAGGGGGTGGGAACTGGCGTGGGTGAGGATGAGAGACATTTTGGGTGGGCGTTCTGGGAATTGAGGATCTGGTGGATGGTCGAATTGGTATGAGGTCATCGATTTACGCGCTTCTGAGGTCGGTGTGGATAGCCGATCATTGGGAGGGCGGGAGTGGCCCTAACCCTAGATACGCTACAGCTTTAATGGGCCCCTATATCGGGCAAAAGACGCGCCTAGGAGCCTGGAGGCCGCTGGCTGGAGTTCTAGCACCTATACACGCTATACAAAGTACTTCATGGTTTGCAGCTTGCTGAGTCTCTAGATTCTTAAAGCACTATCTAGATTGTTTTGACTACACGATTTGGCGAAAAATATTTGAAGTTGTTCATGATAAGTACCGGATCAGAATTGGCGTTCATTATCTTTGAAACAGTAAGAATCCGCTGAACAGTATGATAGTGCACGGTAATGCATCTTGCTCGTCGAGATGACGAGGCTGCTAAACATGCGAGCAACAAAACTTACGGCCTAACCATTTGCCTTGAATCCAGCTCAGCTGATACTTTGGGCGTAGAGGTTGTGACCTTGCATGCAGATCGTTTTATGCAGGTGAGCGGCGCAGCTGTATGGCATTGTGGCAGTCCCCTCAAGGCTGCCGCCGATGAATTGTAACTCTTCTCCGCTTCCACACCTCCCTTCTGCACAACGAGCCATATAAGGTGGATATCAAGAGGGTAAGTTTGCGAGATGTAGTAATAGTCGCAATGACTGCGCATATTCCACCTTGAAATTAGCTAACGTTAGTTATATAGATCCTTGGGTGTACTTGAAATACTTAGGTCTAAATCAAACTCCAGCTGCTCGTAATGGAACCCTTTATGACCATAGAAGTAACATCACGGGATGAGTTTGATGCGCTCATCGACGTGGTATGGAAAGCTCACTACAATCCCTACGATCCAGCATTCTCGGCTTTCTTCCCAATATTCGGTCCCACAGCAGCAGATCGCGAAGCCGCCATCCAAGAATCGAAAGACCGTCTCTGGCAGTCACATCAATGTGATTCCTCGAGCCATTGGATTTACATCCGGCATCTAATAACAGGAGAAGTCGTGGGCGGTGCACAGTGGCTGATCTATAGAACCAATCCCTATGCTAATGGTGCACCGAAGATGGAGGCTTCTTGGTGGCCTGAGGGCAGCGCAGGACGGATGTACTGTAATGAGTTGCTTCGTCTATGTCACGCGCCGAAACATCAATGGATGAACAGGCCGCATCTCGGTACGTCGAAATCCTACACTGATTTTGAAATAACAAAAATGGCGGCGGTTGACTAGTACCGCACAGCCCTGAATCTTCCCTCCGTTCATCCAAAGTATCGACATCGGGGTATCGGAGAGATGCTGATATATTGGGGAGTTGATAAGGCCAAGGAACTGGGTATTGAAAGTTTCATAGAGGCATCAGCAAGCGGCAAAGATTTGTATGAACGATTTGGTTACCATGTTCTGTTTAAGATTTCTTTCCATGCTTCGAAGAAAGATACAAGCGATGAGTGGAGGAAGCTGGAGCACGAGCTTGGACCGGTTGTTTATTTTGCTATGTGGAGACCAGCCACCGGAGTTTTTGAAGACGGAAAAACCGTTCTGCCGTGGGACATTGGCACGAATGTACTTTGTTAGCAAATGCCAACTTTGTCAATCTCGGTGTTCAACTCTGAGCTTCACGCATGCATGCATGAACCTCGATGACTACAATTGCACCACCCACAATAGTCTCTATATCTATAGAGGCGACAGTTGGAGGCGTTGATATGAGAGTAGAAACAAAGCCTCATCGCTCAGGAGCAATCTCAAGAGTTTTAACGCAATGTTGCACAAAGCTTGAAAAGAAATTTGAAAAAGCGCAAGACTGCCAGATATCAGATGCCAGATCGTTTCTAGGACTGCGATGGAATTCTTCGCTTATAGTCTACATATATTATCAGTTTATACTGTTAGGATGCTCGGAAATTGGATCAATTCGGACACGATAGACATATGGACAACCGGAGACTGTGGTTAACAAGATATGGACAGGGCCCTGAGTACTTGCCACTTGAGGAGTGTTCCTATTCTGCTCTTCGTTCATAATACTGTCCATGATTATTTTCACAAAAGCGCAATGCCGATGGTGCTAACATTGACGTAGGCACCCTCGAAGGACTGCTGTACCGTTTTCAGGGCAGCAAAGATGATTTTCAACTACAGCTACCTGGGTCTTTAGCCAAACATCATTGCACTTCGAAACACGTTATGTAGCTGTGTTACCCTATTAACCTTGATCGATAGATAGACAAGAAGCAGGGAACTGACAAGTTTGATCCACGCTCTTCTAAATGCATTAGTGGCGTCTGGATTTCTTTTCGGGGTTATCTGATTATAGCCATATTCCAGATATCGACTCATCGTAACGTAAGGTCTGAGAGACTAAGAAGGTTTCGACAGCGTATTAGCCGTCGGGCTCGGTGTCGCTCCGGCGCTTTAATTATCCGCAGGAGCTTCGTATACTATCTTCTCGAAGGTGAACGGCCGTACTTCGTTCAGCCATGGAATTGCACTCTGCGCGCCTTCGTTCTCGACTGTTTTCGCCGCACACTTGTTTGCCCACTTCACGGCACTCAGGATTTGGTTGGCAGAGAGTTCCTTGGTTCTGTATTTGGCTATTGCCACGGCGTACGCTCCCACAAAGGTATCCCCTGCGGCAGTGGTGTCCACGGCGTCCACTTCTTCGGCGGGGAAGCGGTAACAAATACCTGTTCGTATCGAGACGAAGACGCCGCGGGCGCCGAGGGTGATTATGACGACATTAACGCCGAGACGGTGGAAGATTTTCGCTGTATCGATCAAATGGGGAAGGGTTGGCCCTGAGTCCACCGTTGCATCTGCCATCATCGACGTCGTTTCTGATAAAAACGAAGAGTCTGATATCCGAGACCCGTTGAACCTTGCAGGATCGGTAAACATGGCTGAGTGGGACACTGACCCTGCTGGTGTATTCGACAGTATAGGTGAACTAGATACACTCATTGTCTCTGAGCTAGAAAGCCCCCTTACATTTGAGGGTCGTGATTGTTCTAAGTCTTGAATTCCACTTTGGACCGTCGCAGGTTCGGAAGATATCGAGTCAGTTGATAGTCTGGACGTATCTGACAGTGTGGGTGTATTTGGAAGTCTTGGCGAAATTGGCAACGTCGATGTCTGTGAAGGTGTATCTGGCAGTGGCGGTAGGTCTGCAAGTCGGGGAATCCGAGATCTGAGTTTTTCTGATAGCACTGCTTCTGATAGCATCGCTGCCTCTGACTCATTGACGATGAGGTGCTCTATAGTCTTGTAAAATTTCTTAGGTAGTCCCTGTGCTGGCGCGGGGTTCAGAATGACAGGTATTTTCTTATCGTTGGCGACTTCGAGAATTTTTAGCACGGTCTTTAATGGAATCTCTAGCTGTAGCACAAGCAAATCCGGTATCGGTCCTGGTATGGTGGTAAATTGTGCTGGCTTCAAGGCATAATTCGCGTTGGGAGACAGAAGTATCCTGTTCTCCCCAGTAGCCTCTTCTACTATAATAACAGCAACACCCGTCTTATATCCCTCTTTGACCCAGACATCACTGATGTCAATCCCATTGCTCACCATTGGCCATCTAATGTCTCGGCCAAAAGTATCATCACCAACCATTCCAACCATCTTTACTTTGACGTTCCCTCTTCCCACACTGTCGTTACGGCGAGAAAGTCTTGCGCATGCTGTAGCCTGGTTTGCGCCTTTGCCTCCGAAACCCGTATCGAAGGACTGAGATGTCAGTGTCTCTCCCGCAGAAGGAATCCGAGAGGTTCGCGTGATCAAATCAGCGTTGAGAGACCCAATGACTGTGATCAATGGTTGAGCCATTGCGGAACCACGATGTGGTCATAAAACTACTCACTCCGTATTTTCTGCGGCACAAGTTGAGACTCCCATTGGGAATGGTGGTGATCTGGCGCTTCTTCCCGGCGCTAAGCGCTTTGATAGGCGCCTATGAGGTTTAACGTAGCCTGTAGATTCGAAGCACTATTCTCTTGTAACTCAGATGATTGCGCTTTGAGACTTCTATTATCGACAATACCCGTCCACAGATCCTGAACCATGTACGATGTTTGACCGACCCATGTCTCTGCAGGATACATGCAGGTCTCCCCAAGCGACTCCGATTACATCAAACTGCCATACCTCCACCACTGCGCATACCAGAAACAGATAAACCCGTTAAAAACACTTCAAGACGCCAGAAATTGCATTGATCCCACTTGTATTTTCTATTAAAAATCTGTTTCCTAAGCATTAAGTCTCCAGCCAGACCCAGACAACATTAATCACAACTTGAGAACCTCTCGCCGCAATCAACCTCAACATTGCCGGAATATTGTGCTCATTGAGCAGAGTACCTTCGCGCGGCCAACCGTGATCCACAGTCGCTGCCTGAATTCATTTCAATCAAGGCCCGGCAAACCCTTAAAATTAAATAGATCTCTTATCTGGTACTGAAGACCGATGGCGACATTGCCCAAGCTTCCGTAGTTAAGAATACGTGGTTTGTAGACACCGTGATCAAGGGCCACTATAGGGAAATCTTTATCTACACTGGTGTGACTAGCTCTAAGTGTAGGATAAGATAATATTGTCTCGAGGGGTTGATACGTGATGTTGAGATACAGGTTGGATATCGAGATTTATGCTCAAAAGATTCTATCTGTCTTCTTGCTATTCTCTTGACTTACGAACGCGCAGGACAAGATCGGGCGAGGGAGAGAGAATTCATATGATCTCGTACAGATCCAATTAAGCCAATGACGTGGCTTTTGCGATCTGACGCTGTGAAGGACTCCACCTCAAATGTTAACAAACATCTCTAATCGCTCTGCTAAATATTATAGATTATTCGCTCTTCAGAAAGAATCCCAGTTTGGCGAGGTCACACCACCATCTTGAATTAGAGTTAGCACTGTTGACCGACATAGGTAAATCGTGTTAAGGCTTACAAAGCTAAATTGCCACAGATGTAGAAGACGGAGAAAAATCTACGTGTTCGTGTCATCTCATGTGCCGGGTTGAAGGAGCTCGATCATTGTGCTGTGTGCAACAAGAACTCATGGGCTTGTACACATAATGAAGGTAAATTATTGAGTCATCGAATGAACAGTGTCTCTGACGAAACCCTAGAGTTGCACAGCCAAAGGACATTGCTCTAGTTTCTTTCCGCGACATATCACCCTTGTGAAACTCCCCATTGCTTCATAGCTCGAGCGTCTGCTTATCGGATCTGAATTGTGTCCATGCTTCCCCTTGCCCTTACCAACCTCAGCATGGCATCGAGGTTGTCTTTGTCTAGAGTTTGCGAGAAAAGTTGCCAATCCGCTTGCCCACACCACTCTACGCTTAGATTTGAGATGCCCTGAATATCGAACAACCTTCCAATATCCACTATCAAGCTATCTAGATTCTCTTGATGAGCGACGATAAATGGTTTGCAAGTTCCGCTGTCGGATATCATCACAGGAAAAGTGCGGGCCAACAGCTCCGAAGGACGTATGTAGCCTTGCGAGAGTAGACGGTAATGTACTGATGCATTGGTGCTGTGGTGGTGATCGGCCATGTTCTTTCCAGGATACAATCGCGGCACTGTTCAAAAACTGCAGGCCTAAGTCACCGTTGGAAGCAGGGAAGGTTTTTTCTTGAACCGAATGAATCTAATGATTAAAAATAGTAATGATGAGAGAGACGTAAGAGGTATTCATAGTCGATCGAACCACGCTGGATAAAGGGAAAAGATTTGGTTCTAGAATAAACGGAGTTGAGCATGGAGGTTTCCAGCCTATTCCAAGCATGCTCCGTGCATTGCGTCTTCTTTCATACTTTCAGATCGGCTTATTCTCCAAGGCGGGAACATCGAATAGACGAATCGACAATTCTAGAGCTGTCTATTTGCATCTTTAAACAAGGGTATAAAGAAGGGACGTTCAATCTTCCCGCCTCTGATTGCTACAGCGAAGCTGTGGCTCTGACCTTCCCGCTTGACACTAGCCTGTAATCTTATGTCACGTAAGGGAAGGTGGAAGTCGTTAACCGTGGCTTCCAACAATTTTGAGGAAAATGAGTCTGTTACCTAGTCGACCTAGATTTCTCTATCTCCATCCGGCTTTATCTAGCTGCGTATAAAGCAGATAAGGGTATTCTGCTTCTTATCTTTCAGTAGGAAACCACGAATAGGACTCGCTTCTTCCATTCCCGCGTGCTCCTTCCGTCATGATCCAAACCATATCCTTTTCTTTAGCTTCGTTCTCAATACTCTCCCTGCCAACGTCCTGAAGAGCAATCTTACCTGATCATTTTTTATTTGGTACATATTCGACGTTCCTCCCCCTTTTTCAGCTTCCCAAAGTATATCCAGTCTCCAAAAAATTCGAGCAATAGTGGCCACCAGAAGGCCCCACAGCCCAGACCTTAGAGCAAAATGTACGATCTATCATCTCCTGAATTTATCACATGGCAAAGCTGGGCTACTGCAGAAGTGGGCCAACTCATCCGAACCGCCGAAAGCACTGCTCCCCATACCCCGGACCAAGCCACCTTGGATTTTCAGCCAAAGGAGCAAGTTGCCCAAGGGGATAGGACGCAGTTGTTTACAATCCTGGTATGTATTCTTGCTCTGCAATCCTGCCATAAATCTTCTCATGGATTGTATGTACAGGAGAAAATCTACACGGACCACGGGCCACTCATCCTCCAACTCGGTGGCCATGACGAAAACCCAAAGCATCTGAATCAACCTTACGAAACCACTCCCTCCTGGCTCTGAGGAAGACAGCAGCGCAACCGGTACAGCAGAGCATGTCACCGACCACAAGGAAGAGCTCGTATGCGTACTTTGGATCTCGCCCAGAGGTGTAGGTCAATTTCCCAAGATGTGAGGCGACAAAGCTTATATTGGCAGACGCTTCAATCACCATTGCGAGTGGCGAGAAGGTGCGGATCACCAGGTTGGGACGAAGATGCGTTTCCGACACTCAAAGGAGCTACTGGGGATAGGAGAGGAGAGAAGGTGGAGTAGGAAAATAGCTACTGCGTTGGATGATAGCTGCTATTCTGGTCTAAAGAAAGCGAGCAAAGTCGATAAATGATATATGATCTGCCGTCTTCACAATCTGTTTACCAGGCAAAGCTGGGCTATTGCTAGAAACTCTTACTCGCTCACACAGCCATGACTATTCTCCACGGTAGGAAGAGGAAAAAGCTCTCGGGAAGTGGAGAGCCATGTCGATCATCCTCGCATGATCTTTCCTCCCCTCTGTACTGGCCAACTGGCCATTGAATTGTCCGGTTATGCGGAGGGGCTTTCGGCTATTAAAACGTTCTTGCTTAATTTGCAAAGACTTACTTTCGATGTTTGAAGTTTATTGATACAGAATACGACGAATCCAAAACAACTTTAGTGGGTACTGTAATAGGCAATGTGCTTACGTTTTAGGTGTACCATCAAAAATTGGAAAGAGGAGATATTGACAATTTCTTTTTCGAGCCAAGTCGCTAAAGAAGGGGATTTTCAGTATAAGATTAACCTGAAAGCTTCCCGTTTTTGCTGGCCGTGGTGTAATATGTATTCGTTCTCGGCAAAACAGCGTTTGTAAAATTTTCACGGACCCAAGTTCATCCGTTTATCCATACTGCATTTCTCTATGGCTATATATTTCCCTTTGTGGCCATTCTTCCTCCATCATAAGCTTAATCGCTTGCTGTTTTGTATTTGCACTCTACCATTACTCTTAACACTTGTAGCATTACCACTACCGGGAGCCCAGTTTACCCCTAGATCTGGAGCACAACTTAGACTGAAGATTTGCATCATATCTAGACGTCAACCCTCAAAACTGTCGCTGTTCGCGACTAGAAACGGTTTGCATGACTGGGAAAAAAGGGGGGCTTTGGTTTGCAATTCGAGGACCAGCGGGAAGGGTAAAGCTCTGGAATGTTTGGCCGTCACCGATCAATAGACTTATCATCGAGGCTTTGAGTAGATTGTCGATGGTGAGATGGAATAGGAGGTGCCCACCCTCAGGAATGTTGCTGGCCATTGAGACTTGTGAAAAGGGGAGATATGGGGATTTGGGTTGATAGCTGATACCCAGATTGGCTGAAAGGTTTTACTGGTTTTTTGTACAATCAAAACTCAAATAGCTCTGATATTGTAGTTGGAGGGCTGCTGCTTGGTTTTGTATTGGAGAGGGTCGATAATAACCGGGAACGAAGATTACCGGCTTATAATGGCCTGTTCACTGTAATTTACTACTTGCCAGCGTGGCCGAAAGGCTCGTGACGCGTGGAGATTTCCGGCCGCCAATATGAACACATCGAGAATCTGAATCGTCTCAAAAAAATGGTACAATCTGTGAGAAAACTACTAGTTACTGACACCGTACTAGTTGCTGAAAATGTAAAGCTTGATTTGTATTGAATTGTCAAAATGTTATATCGGAACGCACCCGTTGGTGAATCGTGGTCGAACATACAGTAGTAAGCAAAGAGATCTGAATGCCAACACAGAAGAATGGCCTGTATGATCGTCATTCATGACAGATGAGTAGGAAGCGCAACAATGCAGAGCCGAGGATTTTACAGAAGGAAGTAGGTCAGACAATAACGGCACTGCGACTTTGCCCATACCCCCTGAGGAGACCTAGCCACTGGGGTTTTGGAAATTTTGGTGGGATCTACATCTAATAAGGATTTATACAGCAAGTCGTCTGCCGATAAGGAATCTAATCGAGTATCCTCGCGGCGAAAATTCTGCGGAAGGTAAAGGCTCAACCTTAAGTGGTAACTGTCAACGCTGAAAGGCCGCAAGAGGAGATCCTATGCTTGGGAAAGCTTCGTAATTCTGCGGGTATGTTTCTGCTCAATCTGCCAGATGAATCTTATTAAGAGACCTTTCAAAGAGATTCAGTGCAAGCCGAGAGAAACCAAGGTGGAATCTTTGAAGGCGCAAAAAACTGAAGCAAAAAAAGCTTAACTTTGCTCTAAATACTGTTTGAGAGGGAAAGCTCGCAGAACCTAGGAATAGTAGTCGACACATCAATAGAAGATAGTTTGTCTGCGGACTAGTCCACATCAGATAGGATGCAATTTTCATAGACTTTTGTTCTGGTATAGTTTGTTATGCTCTTGTGACCCTTCCAGTCTTTCTCCAACTGTCGCAAGCATTTTTAGAAAGCCAGCATTGAATCATGTCTGAGGCTAGGCCAATTCCATGTTTTTCTCACAAACTGCTGCTTCTCCTCAACCCTTCGATCGAATTAGTCGAAGTACTAATGATGCTCATTCTTGCACCAAAACCAACAGCTCACTTGTACCCATTATATCCATATGCCTTTTCGAAAGCAGTCAAACCCATCTATAAATACGTATTTTATCTATACTTCCCCTTGTTCTCAGTAGTTGCAGTAGGTGAATGATATTTTGATCATCTATTCTCGTCTCCTCCTCACGGCCGTTTAGCGAAAGCCATTTTATTCGTAAGATTGGCAAGTAATCTAGAGCAAAGATGCACACAATATCTGCGCATAGCCCTAGAAAGGTCTCCTTGTTCGCTACAAGGAACGGTTTCTTAATTGAAACCAGCCTGTTTCGTCCATTGTCCAAGCGGGTTTTGAATTGGTGTTCGAAGATCAACAAGAAGGTATTCCTATGGCTTGATTGACCATCACCGACGATCGATTTGATTGCTGAGGCTCGTGTAGACTGGTGGGTCAAGAGGGGATCAGAGGGGCGGTCACCGATAAACGATTTAAACTCAGAGGCTCGTGTCATACGTTGCCAAGCGAAAGGGTCCGGGCCTATGTCCATAATTCGGTACACTGGGTTGTTGATTCGTGCACAAGTCAAGAAGCCGGGACGGATATACCTAGGAATTTGGTTGTAGGTCGGCCGCTTGAGCTAGGTTTGCGAAACTGTATTATTGAGATGTTGAAGCAATACCGTGAGAGCTGTGACTTATATGTAGCCTGCTTTGATGCTCAGATGATTCAACACCTAATGCTGGCAAAAGCTGATGCGCTGTAATCTGCTGTCTGACAGCAGGGAATCAAAGATTCGCTGCTAGTCTGCTGTATTTGTTATTTAGACAAGTCGCCACTGAATGTTTAATCTGTAATAGCCGAATACAAATCTCAGATCTTGCTATTATGTTTCCTGGAGGGATACTGCACCAATCCGCCGTAATTACATCTGATGAAAATACATAATTGTTAATATTTATAATTTATTCAATGAACAAAGCTTGCTGATACAGACTTGAATGTAAATTCATTTTTCTGTGGTCCACACCATCAGCAGTGATGAACACCCAAAACGGTCTACCTCACGAGGCGTGGTTGACATCAAAAGTTGGCTAATCACAGTAACATCGAATTCATTGACCATTCAAAAGATCTTGCATAATCGAAGAAAAACCCCTATTCGTGGCTGGATAGAATACTATAATTTTATCTACGCGGAAACTGATTTGGCTTCTCACGAATTCAATCATCCTGTTACCCCCTATAAGACAGAGAGCCTATACAACAGTATCAGGCTTGATTTTCCCTAGTACGCGCTAGTGATTTAGCGGCACGTGATCAACTAGGTTTCAAGCGGGTTCCAAATCTCAATCTTTCTCAGTGATTTTTTGCTCTTCTATATCAACGTTAACGGTGATGAAGACCCCAAAGAGACAGCGGCTTTCACGCGATCAGCGTCTACAGATTCAGACCCTACGTTCTACTAATATGACCTATGAAGCAATTGCTCGTGTTCCCAAGAGCATATCACTCCTTCGAAAAACGTTGGAAGGACTTAACTGACGCTCAGGTAGCAGAGCTTATCGAATATGTTTGCTTATCGAAATCAAATCGACGCTATTCTTGATTATTAAGTACCGTTTTCGGTTCGTGGTATGTATCCCAACATGCTATTCGAACTGCTCTTCGAATTTCAACAATATATCGCCCGTACCAAACCTCCTATCTCTGAATGCAATCGACAGCTTCGACTAGCTTGGGCACGTGAGCATCTAGATTGAAATAAGGATCAATGAAACAAGATCCTTTGGACTGATGATGTTGGAATTTCAGGTGTGATTTGGTTGGTAATCTCCGCATTCATTCGGCGCCGCATTCATCCGGCGCTAGTGGACTCAGGGGATTCAGGGTATTTGACCTTCCTCCCACTTTTTCCTTCCTCCGAAGTTTCTACCTACTAGATAGCTTCAACCCCATATACTAAATGCCCCATATGACCTCGTATTCCAACAGATGAAACCTGGGTTACGGAGGCCATCACACGAGAACTTGGATAACAAGAATACCAGGAGAAGAGCTTGCTTCTATATATATCGTGGAAAAGAGACTAAAGAAACAATGTTGGATGTTTTGGTGATACCGTAGTAGCAGTTTGCTACCCCTTAGAAGCTTGGGCGAGTCTTTTGTACAGCCCAGCATGAACAAGACCGTATCTCTCATTATCAGCATCTTCCAAATACCCGACCTTCACTTTATCAGTTATTCTGCCCTCTTGTCTCAATCGCCTGCTGACACTCGAATCTTTTGCAAGTGTACTGCCGTTCAACAATTCTTCTGTCATGAACGTGACAATCTGAGCAACATTCTGCCATGCGTTTCCAATCATGGTGTAACGGGTCAAGCGCCGGAACATGACGACAATGGCGACAACGATGATAAGATGCAGAAACAACACGACCGCTAGCGCGGTAAAGCCTCGAGATTGCTGTGGAAACAGAACTGTTTCAAAGTAGACCTGACTGACCTGGTCGGAAGTTTGAAACTGGGCGCTTTGATCATAGTAGGCCATGCTTGACAAGACGGTCAGAAGCGAGGACATGCTAGCTGCAACAGACTGGTTCTTTGCCATGATCTCGGTGAAGAGCGCAACGAGCGAGAGATCAGCCTTGATCATTCTCGTCGCCATGTACCATAGATCTTTTGTGTTCAGAACACTTGACTGGTTTTCAGATGAATGACGATTGATCAATTTTTGAGAAACAATGACTACACTTTGCATATTCGTCATGCCTTGCAGCCAAGACTGCACACCTGCAGAACGAGCGTCTTCAATCGCTGGGATTCATGAGTTACGCTCTTCTATCTGCAGGATACCACGATTGGCAGCTTCTGTTTTAGTGTCGTTGTTCCCAAGCTGAATGAGAATGTCATTGAAAGTATAACTTTCTACAGATGGTTCGAAGTGTGAAATTGGCTTCGTATGAATCGAGTCGTCGTACAATTTGACGTTCAGACGAGTCGTATCAAACGCCGTGTAGCACAACGTAATGTTAAAGTCGGCGACAACGCCTGAGGGATTGCTTTCGTCGGTTTCGTAGGTGGGTACCTGCCAATGACTTCAGACCCTAGAGACCTCGCTCTGTACAGCGGTTTGGCCGAAGACCAAGTCAAGCGAAGGCTGTCCTTTAGTAGTGACGGTGATGACGTCGATAGATGAATTGAAGACTAGGTACGAAGCCCCGAATATGCTCATGGGCGAAAGCGAGTACGAAGCGGGGGTGTAGTCTGTAGCATTTATGAATGCACTTTGCAAAGCTTCTGCGGGATTGCCAGTACGATTCCCAGAGCTCTGCAGCTGGCAGACCGTTCATTCATTCGAATAGAAGTAGCTAGGACACGTAAAAGGTACCGGACTAGAGGGAACCAAGAGCTCTTGACTAGAGGTGGAATTTGTATAACTGCCATTCATACTGAATATGCTGCCGCTGCTTGGATCCCATGATAGTTGCAGACCTGTCAAAATAGGTGCCTGACAAGCAACTCGCGAGTCCAATACAAAAGCTTTACCAGTGTAATTGCGCAGATTTTTTCGCTGCGCACTATCTGCCATGGGCAAAAAGGCTCGTAGGAGGACCCCGGTGTCGTCAACATCGCTACGAGCAGGGGCAGGAGATGAGAATTCTGCAAAAGTCGGGTAAAATTGGGGATTTCTCGCCCATGGTGTTTGTCTTCGTATCATAGGAATAAAGTTCAGCTTCTGGCTAAGTCCCGTCATATTGTACTGGAAATCGTGGCTAAGAGCGCTTGAAATAGAAGACCCTGGGAGAGGACCGAGCTGTAGGTCTGACAAGAGAGCCGTGGAGGTCAGTTGAAGTAAGCTGGTCGTAGCGAAAAGCACAAGAGCCAAGAGGGTATAAATCCAATGTAGGTTCTTTGGTTTCATCGCGAAGCCCAAAACAGTCTCGGTGAAAAGTGTTTGGGGTGTCGTCTCGCCAGATCTCATCACAGCGAGAGCGGCGGCATCCGCTAACGGAACTCCATAAAACTCCAGCGCAAGAGCAGCGAGCATAGCAACGGCAATACCAGCTTGTAGACTGGTGGCTAAGCGCAGGATCAAAGCCGAGATGGAAACCGCTCGAGTGACCCACGAATGGACCATGAACCGGCGCCAGGTCTGGTTATCGTGATTTCCAAACCATAGAAATGCAATGAGGCCAAGCGTTCCTAGGATGACTGGAGGAGTTAAATCAAGTATGATCATTGAACGAACTCCTAGACTGTTCGCTAGGCTGATTCGGAGGGATTGTTTGGAAGTTGAATGCATCTTGTCTATAATGACATGATTTGCAAACGCCGATCGCTGTTCTACTGATTCTACTGAATTCGGTATATTCTTTGCTATAAAAAATTCGAGAAAGCTTGCCTGATTGACAAAGAAATGCTGAGAAGATGAAAGACTTGAATAATGAGCCGGTCAGAAATTGATGAACATGGATTTATGTGCCCCTGCACTACCATGCCAAGAGCTCTCCTCGGCCTCGGCACGCTTACCTAGCTTACTTTAAAGCTCAGGCATGCTCACCCCTGTTCACCTTAAAGCCCCATATCAGGCGGTATTGGACATGATCCTAATAGTATACTAATCAATAAATATATACATATTATATACACCCCGAACTGAGGATCGGATATTGCCGTTTCCGATTAGGAAAGGGAGTAAGGCTACTTTACAGAAAGTAGTAAGAGAATAAGAGGGCGTAGTAAGAGGGTAAGGGGGAGTATGAAGAAAGTATAGAAGATTCTGCTGTTGCAAAGATTTCAAGATCATTAGAAAGTCATAAGTGCATGCTGAGAGCTGGCATTAGGTCAGTCGCATTCGATAGTACATCTGATTTTGCTCTCGGAAGACTGTATCTTCGCGTTATCGTCTTAATTTGGTTGTTCAAAGTACTTCCATTCTGGGGTCTACTGTAGTAGCGCATCAAGTATTTTCACAAGAAGCAGTTTTTCTTTACTAGAGGAATGAAATGACTGCAAGCGTTGTTGAAATGATGGGAGATTACGCTCGATCGACGCCAGATACCTTGTACAGCTTCTGGGCGGTACAAATGCCTGGCCGCATAAAGCCTATTGGCCGATGCAACTTACTGGAACACGTAGCTCTTTGGGACGCCCTTGTATGATCATCCCTCGTACCTTTTTGTGGCTATTCGACTATCTTCTGGCTAAGTGATCCAGCCAGACGGTAAACTATAGCAATAGAGATCCACCGAACGATTCGAGTAATCCGGGGACTGCTAGGGACTACTTGAAGATTTCCGTTTGTATCCTGGAGAAGCAAAAACGCTTGGAGTCTTTCAAGGCCTACACTGGATCAGTATGTCTGGAATTGTACCCATTGGAACCACTTCTATCGAGTGACTGGAGAATTGAGAAATTCGAGAAGGATGGAGGACATGGACTCGATAGTTTTGTAATGATAGAGTCTGTAGATTCGAATGAAGGTACCTTTGAAGTTGTAGATGGGGATTGGGTGGTGGTGCGTCGATGAAAATCGAGGGTGTGGAACGTTGAGCGTGGGGCTCGTATCCTGTCAATTGGTAGTAGGAAGGAAGATAAAATTCCGAGAAGACGCATTGAAGAACCCTAGACAGTCAAGTCAAACCACCCGCGGCCATACTTAGACTCCTTAGAAACCTAATCCAGATCTTGTATCATTTATCCTGGTACAGATAAGTCTCTACCAAATAGCGCATTGCCTTTTAATCATAGGTATCTATACAGAGATCTCATAAGCTGGCAAGTATCGACAGATTCCTTGACGCATCTGGAAGGGTCGTAGATTTCAAAGGCCGCTCCCTGGATTGGCGCAAATGAAGTGCCGCAAAATATTAGTGCAGAGTTCGACGGCTCTGGCAATCTAGAATTTCTTTTGCCTTACGATTTAAGAGTGGAAACAATCTCGAGGCCAAACTCTTGGTGCGGTCTTTACGGATCGTATACGATAGCCCCTTACAGTACATAGGAAAAAGCAATTCACGAAAACCCGATCGTGAACATGATGTTTGATCTTGACAAAGTAAGGGTCGTGGGGAGAACGCCGTGTCAAACTCATGAGAGCAAAAAGACAATGCATCATGAGGGAATCGAACTGGTTCTTGTCGGTGAACGCTTTCAGAAGTGAGTATATGTGAATGCTCACCCCCCGGCTCGTCGAAACTTGTATACCTTAGGTTTGGCAATGACAAATTTACCACTAAACTGTTAGGGTGTCAGTAATCGCTACTCACGACAGAGGAAAGAAGAGCGTGTGGACCTACTGACGCTGCAAGTTGATGCTGGCTGTAGATGGGAATGTTTGCTGGTATTGTAATAGATAAATTGTGTTACAGTTAGCCAATCATGCTTCCTGAGGCTACCGTTCGAATTTTAGCCGCAAGCGCCAAAAGTCTGCCTCTAGGCTGGTTATGATTACTTCCATTTCAAATTACTCACTTGCAGTGACTTAGTCTGAAAGTCACGTCGTGCTCAAGACTACCTACTTGCGTCGCAAATAATTGACGTGCTTAGCTGTAGTCTATGCGTGACTCCGATTTTCTACTATCCTCTCATGATGTATCAACGCCTGATTTGATTACTCCAAGCACGAACATCGAGAGCTACCTTCCATAATGCCCACTTATGCCTCGGGAAGCGCCAGTGACCTGTCCTTCACAAGGTCTTAATATCGCTATGATAAGTCAGCAACGGTGCCTGAGACTTTGAGCACATATCTGACCAAGAGAGCCTCCTTTTTGGTGCTGCATTAACCACTGCCCACTCATCTTCTATGGCCTCCGTCATGGTAATTCTTCCTTCCTTTTTGCCTTCTATTTGCTCTCTCACACCATCGCTTTGGCAGTGGCTATGCGGCTCTTGCGACTTATTCTGCAACTTGTCTAAGCGAGCATATCCTGCAAGCCTACGGATGGAAATTACCTTTCCCATGTTCAACCACAGATAATCTTTGATGTCACTCGGTCCCCTCTACTCTTTGTCAGCACACTCGCTTATCTGATAATGAGAGGTATGAGTACTACCTGGTAGCAGGCGACGAGAATATTCGAGTTCACATCATGCCCAGCAAAATGTACCTTGAAAGCGCCATGCTTCGTGTACATCTTCTCCTGAGCAATTTCAGCCTTTGCGCCTTGATTTCGTTGTCGTCCCAAGTACCAAAACATCGCCCATAACTACATTATCGGAATGCTTCATCTGGTAGCACTTCAAACCTTTGGCAGATATTGCTACGCCACGTACCGGTTCACCAATGGGAGACTGATTGGCATCAATGATGCCCTTGATATCTTTCATGGTCATATCTTGCCAGTCTGAGAAGTACAGAACACCGCCCGACATTTCGAGCAATGTTCTGGTCTGCTAAAGACATGAATGTTAGTGTGACGATATGAAGAACGGGAAGGGTGAGCCGGATGTTTGAAGAGGAAAAGCTGCACAATGAAAGACAAAGAGATGAAGGATTGGGCTATCACCTCTGATGAATTTGGTTCAAATACGTGTGTTTTCCACATATTAAAAAGGGCTTCGGAAACGGTGAGAATGGTTAGAGGGATTTAAGCTACTTTGAACGATATAAGTAGAAGTATACCTCAGGCTCTGGAGGTTTTACCAGCGCCAATTCCCGCGTGACCGACACGTCAGTTTATATGCCATCCGATGATGTTTGTTGTACGTTACATTCTGTCGATCAAACAGCGATTGAACACATCAAGCAATCGCTATATATGAACGACACGCGATCTTCATCAACACAAGATCATCAGAGTCTGGGTCGATGTCATCATCAACAAGGAGAATCTCCTGATAAGAATCCTTTGACTAATTGGTAGAGATATAGCACCTGATTGATATGATCTACGAAGCCGACTCCCTTCCCAGCTCTTGTTACAGTCACGATGAGACTATGTACGGTCAGAAGGTGTGAACGATTATACTTAAGCTTTCCCTTCTGACAGGCCTAACAAAGTTCATTCTTCCTCCGTGTTCCCACTACTCGCGTTCGAATAATTCATATCCTCTCATTCTTCTTCCTTAGTCCTTTCGAGACTCTTCGGACTATCAGCAGTACGTCTATCTGTATGATTACGAGATTTGTCAAACTTGATTCTATTCTGAAAAACTTCTTGAGAACTCGCAGTCACGTCCTGAAATAATTATTAATCAACGTCTTTTATTTGGGTCAGAGGGTCACATTACAATGATCAGTGAAAAGAATGTTCTTCACGTCCGTCGAATCATGATTTAGCTGACCTCCTTAAGTCAATGAGTTTAATAGTCAATCGGGGAACGGGCGGAAAACCTGATAACACACAATGAAGGGGTTTTCATTACTGTTACGACCTTCATAGACGACGTGAAAGGAACCATACAAAGAGAAGAGACGATCCTGAAATCAAAGGTCAGTATATTAATGTACAGGAGAAGGATGTGAGACCGAACGATGTCAATCTCGATATCCACAAGACTGAAGCTCTCAACTCGTCGAAAACGTTTCATTGACGTATCCTTTGTCTCGTCCAGGGACTTTTCGCTAGATGAATTCTGGCGGCGGAAGATGCTGATGATGTGATCAATGACGCCAACTTTCCATGTATGGAACGCATCATCGCTCGATGGCATGATGTGCTTGTTCGAGGTCAGCAACACGCACACAAATGACTTGAAGCGTAACTTTACCGAGACGGATATCAAAACGATAATTGCCTGGTACTATATAATGAGAGATATGGGGTTAATAACCCTCCCTCAAAAAGTGAAATCACTGGTGGACACCAAGAGTATATCCGAATTGTTGAACATTGGCTCCACCAACACAAGCATGTTCTAGATATGTGACTCATGACATCTCTAAGCTAAAAAATATTGGTGGATAGAAGTGTTAGCAAAGTGAACTTCGCTAGGTGTTCAAATCATTAGCTGTGCTTCAGGGTCGCTGCTACCAACTGTTTTATCGACGCTAAAGATGGAATGGAATATTTTTGACTTTACGAACCCGATTAGTCGAATCGAAAGTCTTTGGTATACGTATTGGATTTGCCAAAACGCTCAATAACAAGACACAACAGTCTTTTTAAGGGCATTTCATGACACTTAATCTTCATGGTTGATTCTTCCCGGTTACCAGTACAGGAACCCTGGGTCTGTTGTTATCCAGTCAACAATTCGAAAGCCTATCACGAGTGGTATCATAACAATCCGAAGAGTCTAGCACTTCACTTTTGATAAATGATTTCAAGTGCTCTTACTCAAGACTATCAAGCCGGTTCTACAACATATTTCGCATGCAAGACCTTACTCCCAAATTTCAATCCAACACATCAACAGGAAAAAATTTCAGGCCCAAAGGTCCTCGATAAACTCCTTGAACCTCCAGACTAGCCAACTTGCTACCTCTATCCATATCGGTAGATAGTACGAGAATTTGAAAGCTCAATGTTTTCCAGGACGGAGTCGTCCCTCTGGTTGAGTTGGGCGCTTAGTGTCAATGAGACTCTCGTCACTGCTCGATGAGTGGTATCTCCCGGGTGGTCCGTGTTGCCAGTTGTTCTTCGTGATTCGCGACGCCGCTTTCCCTTCCATCGAACCTTTCCACTTCGCGACTGGGTTAAGCTCTGTCTAATGAATCCCTTTCTTCAGTACCGGCGCGTCTGGCCTGTATTTTGAAGAAACTTTTGCTGGAAATACTGGGCATGGGGATGGTGAAGACTTGCTGTGACCCTGAAATGGTGTATCCTAAGATCCCTCATTAGCAATGTCAAGTCAGAGATTCTCTCAGAGCATCATACATCATAGATATCCAGCCAGAGGACAGTCTTAAGTTTTTTAGGATATGCCTAGCACTTTGTCAGTCTTCGTCTCGGTGCCTAGAAGACCCTCAAAAGCAAAGGTCACCTCGAAACACATTATGCAAACGTTTCCCACGCTATCAAAGCCCCCCCAAGTAACGTGGAAAGCGCCAACTTCGTGGTAGAGACGTTCCTGCATGAAGTCAGCGACGACCACTAGTTTACGAAGAGACATTCTCACTAGCACATCATCCAAAGCTGGTATATCACATGGATCTACATGGTTTCTTGTGCTCTCCCCTCCTTTTGGAAGGGGAGAATCTTTTTGCTCGTCTCTATGGATGGCGATGCGTAAGATCTCTTCAATGACCTTAGCTTTCCAGTTCATGCAAGTTCTGTCCTTGGAGAACATGGGTTCTTGTGGTTCCGAAGACCCAACTAGACTTCTTCTGATGAATATTTATAGTTCAATTGCCGAGGGATCCTGAGAGTGATGAAAATGTCAAATAGAGCGGAGGTTTTGAAGGATTCTGCAGGTTATGGGCTTCTCTTGAAAGTCGAAGAATTGAGCCATCCTTGAGAGAGATGTGGGGGCATTAAGTATGAAATGTTATAGCAATGAAGGTAAAAGAAATGAGTCAGAGATGCTTGAATCGATCTGCTGACATCAAAGGCCCCAGATAGGGGCATCAACATATTCCTTTTTCGTTTTAGTGAGTCGAAAAACAGCATTCGCTTGCCGTGAAAGATATAAAAGGCCACGAACAGCAACCGGAACGGTCTCACATGGGGATAATTTGAAACTGCTGACGTTTCTTTTAGAAGTGCGACCATGACTTTTGAGCTAAAGCGTGATCTTGACATGAATGATGAATCAAGAGGCACGAAAGAGGGAAGGATTGCATGACAGGTATGCCCGAAATGTTGTATTTTCGATGCATGAGTGAACGCAACACCGCGTCGCTCGAAGAACTCCCTAAAGCGCGTTCGAGGATGCAGAAGGCGATAGGATACACATGATTCGTGGATGCACTTGATTCATGGATTACATGCTCTAATCCGTCTATTACCGTTTGATCCACGAATGGATGTTATCAACGGTTCGCGTGCAACATCTACACCACTTGATCATACGATCCCGAGATCAAAATTTTCTTTGGAAAGTAGTCTGACTCTCGACCCACAAAATGTCATTCGACATTGTTGTTCCAGCATGCAATTACCAAAGTATGCCTCCACGCTACCATAACACGTTCTCGACATCTGGCCCGAAACACACCAAACCGATAGCGGAATCTAACACCTAACCGAATTTTGGTGTGTGGATAGTGACTGGGACCCAATTTTCCTGGATGTCATCAGTCACTACCACATACTCGTCATCTCCATCACTATCGGTCTTATCCACCAACTCGCTTCTTCCCTGCTCTAACATTTTCTCACTCCCACCAATTTTTTCAACCTCTTGAGTTTCTCCTTTGCCGCTCACACGAACTGGCGCAGAGATTGTGGGCTCCGCCGTCTAATCCTTGATCAGCCTTTCCCTCATCCACGTTCAAGGCGTCAAGAATCACCTACAAGAGAATCCACAACCCATAAAACTTCCAGCGTCTCCATCGTCTTCCCCCCAAACAGTCCTCTCTCCAACTTCTGTATGATCATCAGTCGCCACCCAAAACTCAAGGGAGCTCTCTTTCTTATACCCGACAGACAGAAACCCAAACATCTCCTTCCCCATCACATCCCCCATACAGAAACCTCACCTCTCCATACCGTTCATTAACCCTATTCTACCACACCCATCTACATCAGCCACCACCTCCCCACACCACCACCATTCTTTGCCAAAGCACCAGGGGAAAACATACCACAGCATCCCACATACTAGCCGTATCCCCTCTTTTCACGCAGCGGTCCTTCTCCCGCGCATGCACCAAGCTGGCAGCTGTAGCCGGGATATCCTGAGTGTTGGCTGGTAAAGGAGGCGTGAGGCGGGAGATCCAGCGGAGGTCTAGGAAGGCCTGGACGCTCCAGAAGCTGAAAGGACGGTTTAGGGAGGGCATCTCTTTGGGGAGGGAGTTGGGCCAGAGGTAAAGAGGGTATTCTGGGTGGTTTGAGGTGGGTCTTATGGGGTGGTGCACAGCGCAGAAGGCCTTGGTTGCGGCTTAAGAGATTTCAGAAGTTTAGAAAGGATTCGGAGAGAGTGAGGGGGATTTTATAGCGTTGGGGAAAGAGGGAGAGGGGGGTGTGAATATTTTGGTGAGTCTCGCCATATATGTTGTTCACACAACACCGTGATCGACTAACATGGATGGGAAAGCACCATGTTCCATTACTCATCTTTAGAAAAGGCCACTCTCTCTGTTCGATATCGTACATCGTACAATCATCAACGAATAGAGTTGAGACACATAACCAAACAAAACAATCTTCTTGTTTCTCTCCATTCCGAGAAATTCCCGACTCGGGTATTCGTGTATTCCTTATCCAAGATAATCCCGCAAACAGCGTCGAAGGCATGACCATGGTCCTTCCAAAGGATAAACCCGCGAGTTCCCGAGTTTGTGGGGGTTTTTTTCTTATGAGAATTGCTGAGTCTGGGATACTTGGAGATTCTGCAACTAGCCAGTAGTAGATGACCATGCTTCCATCATTCCTTCACAACGCTCATGTCGCATTACATATTTTTTTTCTTTCCAGATTTGGCCGTAGTTTGTGGAAAATATGAAAGGCTTCGGTTTTAGGTCCCAAGTCTTTAAGAGGTCGAGATTATAGCGTTTTTAAAATAAGCGAAGGAATTTTATACTGTACATAATACGAGGAAAGGCTCGGGATAAAAAGGGGAATTCCTAAATACATACATAGGAGACGAGCTACTGTAGTGAACGCGGAGGAAGGGCGGAAAAGAGGGTTTTAGACGCGCTGAACAGCGGGAGTTTTTCTGTGACTTTTATAATTGACCTGAGAAAGGGTTCGAGGTGGTGGGATTGAGGAGATTAGGGGCATGGATCACCAAAAGAACCTTGGTGTAGTTGTCGTCTAGAAACTGGGGTTGGGTGGGTAGGTGCTGACGTTGATGGTAGGTGGGAAATGGGGGGTTGTGAGATTTTTCGTAGGGATTCTTCTATTACGCGGGGTTTTATACAGAGCTGATGAGGAATGCGCTGATAGGATGTATTGGGGGTAAGGTATTCCCCGGGGAAGAATCGGCGCGGGGAATGAGTGTTTGTGTGTATGGAGACGGAGGAGGGAGTTTTGTGGGTTGTGGATCGTGCTGGATGTGGAATTTTTTTCCGGTGGTTGGAATGAGAGGTGAGCACTGAGGCGTGAGTGGTTGTTGGGGGGGGTGATGTTTATCAGTTGCGAATGGTTGAGTGGGAAACGGAGACGGGAGGGTGGGGACTGCGCGGGGAGGGGTTGGGTGGGGGTTATGGGATGATGGGTGTGTTAGAAAGATTCTGGGGTTGGGGGGATGGGTTTATCGGAGGAGGATTGAGAGATGACGGGCAGGTGATGGGAGGGGTTTGGGATAGAGAGGTGTTTTGGAAAAGAACTAGGGGGAGAAATTTTTCGAAGGAATCAGCGGTGTTGGGAAGGAAAATTGGTATTTCGCTGTACTAAGGTGAAAGATATGGAAAAAGCTGTAAATAAGATGAGATCGCTAGACGCGTTATGCTAGTTATTAGGGGTGCGTGAAAGGTTTGGATATGGAAAAAGTCAGGATTGATGTTTCCTTATGCGAAACGCTCTCCGTCTCACACAAAGCTGTGGGATCGCACACTCGCCGTCCTTTATTAGAAGTGTCACTAGGGGGGGGGGGGGGGGGGGGGGGGGTTGGTTTTTTTTGGTTTTTTTTTTTTGTTT